>Ga0182015_10000101_pt1 | contig 114647 bp, 98 predicted proteins | sample 712P3MmetaG_FD_120478 | JGI IMG/M metagenome (GOLD analysis project Ga0182015, IMG submission 120478) | Permafrost microbial communities from Stordalen Mire, Sweden - 712P3M metaG | ecosystem: Environmental > Terrestrial > Soil > Wetlands > Permafrost | place: Sweden: Stordalen | collected...
CCAGGCTCTTGTCGAGAACCGGCGAGAACGCTCCGCTCGTGACGACGCCGACGGTCTCAGCGCCGGCGACAACCTCGCCGGAGGCGACGGCATCGCTGCCCTCGAGCTCGAGCCCGACAAGCGCCTGGGTGGGATGCTCGCGACGTCGTGCCAGCGCCGCCTTGCCCACGAAGTCGTCGTCCTTGTTCCTCGTGACGACGAAACCGATGCCCGCTTCGAACGGGTCCTCCGCGCCGTCGTACTCGTAGCCCTTGAAGATGAGCCCCGCGTCGATCCGCACGACGTCGAGGGCATCGAGGCCGAGCGGTGCCAGACCGTGGGGTTCTCCCGCCGCCCAGACCGCGTCCCAGACGGCCGGGCCGTCGTCGGGATGGCACCACAGCTCGTAGCCCAGCTCACCGGAGTAGCCGGTGCGCGACACGACCACCGCCGGCCCATCGGCCCCGCCGATGCGGCCTTCGGTGAACCGGAACCACGTCAGCTCCCCCACCGCCTTGGCGGATTCGGGCGTCCACACGACGGAGGTGACGATGTCACGGCTCGCCGGGCCCTGGACGGCGATGTTGTGGACGTCGTCGGTGGAATTCTCGAGCGACACCGACAGGCCGAGCCGGTCGGCGTGGCGCCGGAACCAGGCCTCGTCCTCGTCGGTGTAGCCGACCCATCGGAAGCGTTCCGGACCGAAGCGGAACACGGTCCCGTCGTCGAGCAGGTTGCCGTCGTCGTCGCAAAGCCCGGTGTAGACCACCTGCCCGTCGGCGAGGCGCCGAAGGTCACGTGTCACGGTGGCCTGCAGCACCGATTCGGCGCCAGGCCCGGTGACTTCGACCTTGCGAAGGGGCGTCAGGTCCATGACCACGGCCCGCTTGCGGCACGCCCAGTACTCGTCGGTGATGTCGGCCGCGTATTGGGAGGGGAAGTCGTAGCCGGCGTACTCCACGAACGTGGCCCCGAGGGCGGCTGTGCGGCTGTGGAATGCGGTCTTGCGCAGGGACATCGGTAAGGTCCTCCCGGTTCGGTGGAGAAGATGGGGCGCCGCAGGCTCGCGGCGAGAGTCAGCTCCAGGGAAAGGGCGAATGACTGACGGGGTGGAGCCGCCCGTCAGCGTATCGGGCGAACCGGAACGGCTCGAGGAGCGGTTGAGGATCGCCGAGAAGCTCCTTGGCCACGAGGGCACCGACACCGATCATCTTGTAGCCGTGGTTCGAGTCGGCGACCACGTAGGCGTTCTCGGCGAAAACGTCGAAGATCGGGAAGCTGTCGGGCGTGAAGCATCCGATACCGCCGGAGGGCTCCTTCGAGAAGAGGTGACCCTTTCCCTCGAAACGCTTGTGACAGTGGGCCAGCGCCGATGTCCACATCCGGGCGAAGTCCGAGCCGACGACGAAGTCGGGGCTGGCGGGTCCGTAGGGGTCGACGGCGACCTCGGCCGCCGGCCGGTCCACGATGTAGGGCATCGCACCACCCTGCACGCCTCCGAAGTTGAAGTCAGGCTTGTAATAGATGCCCCAGAGCTTGTCCGTGACGACCGAACCGTCGGTGTCGTCGTACAGAGGAGCATCGGTGTCCACGTGGATCACCGGTGGCATCGCTCCGGCGTTCGTGCGGAGATACTCCGGGTCGAGCGTGAGCGTGCCCTCCTCGAGGCACCAGTAGGTCCACATGGGGCGCTCGTAGAGCTTCCCGTCACGGCCCTTCACCTCGATCGCGTCGGGCAGGTCCAGCATGCTCCAGATGTCGCGGACCCACGGCCCGACCGCGACGACGACCGAATCGCACTCGACGCTTCCCTGGTCGGTCTCCACCGCCCTGACCGAGCCGGCGGTGTCGCGACGGAACCCGAGCACCTTCGTACCGGGAAAGATGCGGACGCCGGCAGCTTTCGCCTTTGCGGCGAGCCCGTTCATCGAGGCGACGTTGTTGGCGTAGCCACCGCGCTTTTCGTGCAGGACACAGCTGATGTTCTTCGCCTGCCAGTCAGAGAACAGAGCCTCCATGTACACCCGGCTCTCCGACTCGCCCTCCACGAGCGTCGAGGGATAGCCGATGGACCGCTGTTCCTGGTAGATCTGCGCGACGTCACCGTGCATGACCTCCGGAGCCAATTGCATGTAACCGACTCCGTGATACGAGAAGGCCTCCGGGTCGGACTCCCATACCGACACCGAATGTTCCATCAACTCTCGCATGGCGGGCTGGAAGTAGTTGTTGCGCACGACACCGCATGCGATGCCGGAGGCACCGGCGCCCACATTGGTCTTGTCGATGACGATGACGTCTTCGCCCGAGCCGAGACCCCGGGCCTCGAGCCCCTCGGCGAGGTTCCAGGCCGTCGACAGTCCGTGGATCCCGGCGCCGATGACGACGTATCGGCGCGTCTTCGGTAGTGACATTGCTCAATGACCTCCTGGGGTCTCCCAGCCTTCGAGCGTCGGCGGCTCCCAGTGGTCGCCGACGACCGCCGACCCGTCCACCCACGACCCGAGCTCAAGCTGCCGGAACTTCGCGTGGCGCCGCTTCAGCTGGATCCCATAGGAATTGCCCGACTGCAGGTGGGTGATCAGCACCTTGCGGGCGATCTCGTCCTCGCGGCCGGCCGGGATCGGGAAATGGATCTTGAGAAACGAATTCGAGTAGCGGTCGAACACCGCAGGCACGCCGTCCTCGGACAGCAGATGGATGTCCTCGAGCCAGTTCAGGTCCGGCCCGGGCGTGGCGGCGAGGAGGTCGACGTCCTCGACGAGCGACAGGTCGTGGACGTACGGGAACGTCTTGCCCGACAGCTCCTCGGCGTCGATGGTCACGTGCCGAAGCTCACTCATGGGGTGGTTCTCCTTGCCATCGTGGCCTACCGCTCAGTTTCCCTTGTCGATGTAGCGTGCGAGCATCCCCTTGATCTCATCGAGGGTGCTCTGCTCGGTGACCCCCGGTATGTAAGTGGTTCCAGCGAGGGGAACTCTCGCCATCGCCGCCGCCTCGAGGGTGAGCGCACAGAGGTCTTCTGGCTCGAGACTGTGCACGTTCGTCTTGCCGCATGCCCGCGCCAGCATCTGAACCTCGAGTGTGAGGGTATGCAGGAAGTTGTAGACCCGTTCAGCAGCGTCATCGACCACGAGCCGTTTGCGCAGCTCGGGGTCCTGGGTCGTGATGCCGACCGGGCACCGGCCGGTGTGGCAGTGATAGCAGTACCCCGCCTTCACGCCGACGGTGCCCTCATAGTCGGTGACGCCCGGGATCTCCTTGTTGCAGTTCAGCGCCATGAGAGCCGAATGGCCGATGGCCACCGCCTTGGCCCCGAGCGACAGGCACTTGGCGACGTCACCGCCGTTGCGGATGCCGCCGGCGACGACCAGATCGACTTCGTCCGCGAGCCCGACGTCCTCGAGCGCCCGTCTGGCTTCGGGAATGGCGGCCATGAGCGGGATGCCGGTCTCTTCGGACGCGACGTGCGGGCCGGCGCCGGTTCCACCTTCTGCGCCGTCGAGATAGATGATGTCCGGCCCGCACTTCGCGGCCATGCGGACATCGTCGTAGACGCGCGCCGCGCCGAGCTTGAGCTGAATCGGGATCTGGTAGTCGGTCGCTTCCCTGATCTCCTGGATCTTGAGCGAGAGGTCGTCCGGCCCGAGCCAATCCGGGTGGCGGGCGGGGCTGCGCTGATCGATGCCTGCCGGAAGCGAGCGCATCTCCGCCACCTGCTCGGTGACCTTCTGGCCCATGAGGTGGCCGCCGAGACCGACCTTGCAACCCTGCCCGATGAAGAACTCGCAGGCGTCCGCGAGCATGAGGTGGTGCGGATTGAACCCGTACCGGCTCTGGATGCACTGGTAGTACCACTTGGTGGAATGGTCCCGCTCGGGGGGGATCATGCCCCCTTCGCCTGAGCACGTCGCCGTCCCCGCCATCGACGCACCTCGGGCGAGGGCGGTCTTGGCCTCGATGGAGAGGGCGCCGAAGCTCATGCCGGTGATGTAGACCGGGATGTCGAGCTCGATCGGGTGCTTCGCGAAACGGGCCCCGAGCACGGTCTTCGTCTCGCACTTCTCCCGGTAGCCCTCGATGACGAAGCGGGTGAGCGTGCCGGGCAGGAACATGAGCTGATCCCAGCTCGGCATCTGCTTGAACAGCGAGAACCCGCGCATCCGATAGCGGCCCAGCTCGGACTTCACGTGGATGTCGTCAATGACCTCCGGCGTGAAGATCTTGCTGTGGCCAAGGATGCTCTTAGGGGAGAGTTGGTCCTCCATGTCGCTCCTGTCGTTTCTCGAGGCTCAGAGCACCAGCTTGCGTTCGCTGGGCTCGAGGGCGTCGTAGTTCCAGAGCTTCTTCGCGCAGACGAACTTCCGGAACGTGTCGGGGCGGTCGATGGCGTAGTAACCGAGCTTGCGGTCGAGCACCTCGCGGTCGTCGTCGTCGAGATCGGCCTCGACGCAGTCCACGCCGAGCGAAGCGACTTTGCCGCCGATGTAGATGACGCCGTCGTACATGGAGTCGCCCAGTCCCGGTCCGACGTTGCCGCAGATGATCTGGCGCCCTCGCTGCATCATGAAGCCCGTCATCATGCCGGCGTTGCCGCCGGAGATGATCGTCCCGCCCTTCTGGTCGATCCCGGTACGGGCGCCGACATCTCCCTTCACGACCAGATCACCGCCACGAATCGCGGCACCTGCGAGCGAACCGGCGTTCTTCTCGATGAGCACGACGCCCGACATCATGTTCTCGGCCACGGACCAGCCGACTCGCCCGGTGATGGTGACCTCCGGGCCGTCGATCAGCCCAACCCCGAAGTAGCCGAGACTGCCCTCGAAGCGGATCTTGCAGCGCTGCAGGACGCCGACGCCGATGGAGTGCTTCGCTCCGGGGTTGCGCACGACCACGTCGTGCACCCCGACTTCTGCGAGCAGCCAGCGCAGCTCGAGATTGATCTGGCGCGTCGAAAGGCTCGACGCGTCGAACGTCGCCGTGTCGCCGGCGATCTCGGAGATCTTCGGGATCGCCGCGTCGGGCTCTACCAGGCCCCGGGCGTCGTAGCGGATCTTGCGCTCCCCCACTACCTGTTCCACACGAGCACCTCCCCCTCGTAGGGGTCGTAGGTGTCGATCTCGTGATCGATCAACGACCGGATCGCGACCTCCTCGGAGGCAAGTGCGACCATGTCGTCGGACTCGAAGAGCACGAGCGGCTTGGCGGCCATCACGTCCTTGGCGACCCCGAGGCTGTCCTTGGTCACCACGACGTAGGTGAAGACCCCGTCGAAGTCATCCAGGCTCTGCTTGATCGCCGTCTCGAGCGGGATGTTGTTGTGCAGCTGCTCGGCGAGGTAGACGGCGATGATCTCCGAGTCGCACTCCGACTGGAACCGGTGGCCGAGGCGCTCGAGGCGGCGGCGCCACTGGTGGTAGTTGGTGAGCTGGCCGTTGTGCACGACGGCGAGGTCAGCGAAGGGGTAGGCCCAGTACGGGTGGGCGCCGGCGATGTCGACGTCGGATTCGGTCGCCATGCGCACATGCCCGATCGCATGGGTCCCGCGGAAGGTGGAGAGACCGTACTGCTCGGCGACCGACACGGCGTCGCCGAGATCCTTCACGATCTCGAGCGAATGCCCGATGGAGAGCACCTCACAACCCGGAATGTCCTCGACGTAGTCGACGAGCGCCTTCAGGTCACCTTCGTAGTCGAGCTCGACGCGGCACGCGTACTCGGTGACGATCTCGATCCGCTCCAGCATCGCACCGACTTTGCCGAGGCGAGCCTCGAGCTCGAGACGATGCCGCTCGAGCCGCTCGCCGAAGTCGAGCTCCGCCGCCGCGTTGGGGTCGGCCAGCTTGATGCGCATGACGACACGCTCGGTCGGTTGGCCGTAGAGGGCGAACCCGGTCGAGTCCGGGCCGCGATGCTTCATCGCCTGGAGCATCCGCGTGATCTCCGCGCCGATGTCCGACGGACCGTTCTTGTGGATCACTCCTGCGATGCCACACATCGTCGTCTCCCGCTCCTCTCAGCTGTTAGGGGAGGATGTCCAGATATTCCTTGATGTCCCAATCGCACACCGTCGAGATGAACCGCTCCCACTCGTCGGTCTTGTAGTGCATGAACACCCGGTACATGTCGCCGGGAAGCGCGCTCTGCACGAGCTCGTCAGCCTGCAGCGCCTCGAGCGCCTCGCCGAGGGTGCGCGGGATGCGCCGCACCTCCTTGCCCGCCTCGATGGCCTCGTAGATGTTGCGTTCCTCCGGCTCGCCTGGATCGAGGTTCCGGTCGAGCCCGTCCCTGATCGTCACGAGCAGGGCGGCCATCGACAGGTACGGATTGACGGCGGAATCGACCGATCGGTACTCGAACCTGCCGGGGGCGCTGATGCGCAGCGCCGTCGTGCGGTTCTGGAAGCCCCAGTCCGCGAACACCGGCGCCCAGAAGCCGGCGTCAGCGAAGCGGCGGTACGAGTTCACCGTCGGCGACGAGATGGCACACAGGGCCGAGAGGTGCTCGAGCACTCCGGCGACGGCCCGGAGGCCGGTGACACCAGGCAGCCGGGGGTTGTCGGTGTCGGGCATGAACGTGTTCTCCTCGCCCCGCCAGAGCGAGAAGTTGTGGTGACAGCCGTTGGCGGACACACCCATGAAGGGCTTCGGCATGAAACAAGCAAAGGCACCGAGCTCGCGGCCGACCTGGCGGCAGATCTGCCGGTAGGTGGTCAGCCGATCAGCCGTGCGTTCTGCCTTGTCGAACTGGAAATTCAGCTCGAGCTGGCCGGGCGCATCCTCGTGATCGCCCTGGATCATGTCGAGGCCCATCTTGCCGGCATACTCGAGCACCTTGTGGATGATCGGCTGCAGCTCGGAGAACTGGTCGATGTGGTAGCAGTACGGCTTGGTCATTCCCTCGACGGTGGGCTTGCCATCCGCATCGGTCTTGAGCCACATCATCTCGGGCTCGCATCCGATGCGGAGCTCGAGCCCGGTAGCGGCGGTGAATTCGTCGTGAATCCGATGGAGGTTGCCACGGCAGTCCGAAGTGAGGAACGCGCCACCGTCGACCTCCTCCTCGCGGCCCCGGAAGAGAGTGCAGAACACCCGGGCCACCTTGGGATCCCAAGGAAGGGGGCAGAACGTGTCGACGTCGGGCAGGCCGATCAGCTCCCGCGCTTCGGGTCCGTAGCCGATGTAATTCCCCCGCCGGTCGACGAACAGGTTGGCGGTGGAGCCATAGACGAGCTGGAAGCCTTTGCGGGCGATCGTCTCCCAGTGTGGTGCGGGAACGCCCTTTCCCATGATCCGCCCGGTGACCGAGACGAACTGGTAGTAGATGTAGGTGATGCCCTCGGCGTCGATGCGTCGTCGTACGTCCGCGATGAGTTCTTCGCGTCCCTCCTCGGCAACGAAGCGCTCAGCATCGGTCATCGGTGTCCTCCCCACAACGCTCGATCAGGCAGGCGGGTGTTTCTCAGCAGTGAACATTGTATGCTGCGATGATACGAGCCGGGTGTACGTCGCGCAACCTCGGAGCAGCCGCGCGGGCCCAACGTTAGACTCGGATTCGTGAAGGGCGCTCGGATCACGGTCCGGTGCGACTGCGGAGAGATCAACCATCTCGAGTATGGCGAGACCTGGGACTGCGCCAAGTGCGGCCGGCGCTGGAACACCGCTCAGATCCCTTCCGAGGAGTACTGGGGCATCATGCGCGAGATGCGCCAGTTCCGGTTCCGGGCGATCCGCGTGGCAATTGTCGGCGGCGCCGTCTTTGCGTTGCTCGCGTTGACTGAGTCGACCAGCTTCCTGCTGCTGCTGCCCATCTTCATGTCCGGCTGGTACCTCTACTACATGCCGCAGTGGCGCAAACGGGTGCGGATTCGCGCCCGGTCCTTGCCCGAGTGGGAGCTGCATCCCGAATGACGAAGGCGGTCGTGAGTCTGGCTCCCCCGGTTCAAGCGGAGCTGATGCAGGATGACGGGAACGTCTTGCTCGCCACGTTCGACGTGCCCTTCGACAGCGCCGCCGCCGCATTTGCGGTCGATGCCGCCGTGGAGTCCAACCGGACGCTCATCATCGCCAACGTCGTCGAGCTCCCGCCCCTGCCCATGAGCATCGCGATGGGCAGTGACATGCTCGAGTACACCCCCGAGCTGGCTGCCTCCCTCCTCGCACCCGCGGAGCTGGCGTGCTCGCTCGGGGTCAAGGTCGAGCGCCTCCGCGTGAAGAGCTTCCGCCGTGTCGACGCGCTCGTCGAGCTCGCGAGCGAGCGCAACATCCGACTTCTCGTCCTCGGCCCCGATCGCGACAAAGTAAGCAAGCGGCTCTACAACAAGGCGGCGAAGGCAGTCCGCGAAAGGCTGGACTGCCTCGTCTGGGTGACCTGGGATCTTCCGCCCAGCTGACGCGCCTGCCGCTCACTACCGATCCGCGAGCGGGTCGACGCTGCGGTCTGCGGCCGCGACGAACTCCTCGACGAAAGCGGTCCGGTAGCCGTCGTCGCGCCACAGCACGGGAAAGAAAGCCTCGTCCATCTCCGTCTCGCCCGGCCGGCGGTAGCGTGAATAGACCGGATGCGGCCGATCCGGGTTCCATCTGGTGCCGGCGTCGATGAGATGGCTGATGATCGAGCGACGTTCGGCGTCAGGACGGGTGTTCGCCGGGCTGCCGTGAAAGACCCAGGCGTCGTGGAAGGCCGCGCCGCCGCGGGGGACTTCTACCGGCACGAGCTCGACCTGCGCCTCGGGCGGCTTCACGTGCTCGAGCCAGGACAGCCAGTCGTCGGGAGCATGGAACTGGCCCCCGACGGGGGCATGCGGCCAGCGGTGGGAACCGCGTGCGTAGTAGATGGTCCCGGTCTCCCGGTCGGTCTGGTCGAGCGCCATCCAGCACGTGACCATGTTCGGCGGCGACAGGTAGTCGAGGTAACTGCCGTCCTGGTGGGCGAGCAGGGGCCTGCCGCTGGGCGGCTTCCAGATCAGATTGTCCTGAACGATCCGGGCACCGGCGTATCCTGCCAGCGCCGCCGCGAAGGCGGCCCCGCGGACCGAGAGCGTCGTCGCGGCCAGCGTGCGGTCCGCTTTCCAGACGTTGCAGAGCTGACGGGTGCGATCCGGCGGAGTCACCCCAGCGGTGTAGTTGACCTCGTCCGGAGCAACACCGGTCTCCCAGACATGTGAGAACACCAAGTTCCACCGCCCGAGGACCCGGATGACCTCGTCCTCGGGCAGGAACCGGTCGAGGACGAGGAAGCCGTCTCTCCGGAAGGCCTCGACCTGGCCAGCAGATGGTCCGGCGATCGTCGATGCTTCCAACAGGTCAGCGAGCGGTCCGCTGCATCTCCTGTTCGAGGTAGGCCAACTGCTGCGGGTTCGGCATCTTGGGCACCTCCTCGCGGAGGGTGATCGGCTTGTGGTCCTGCACCACGCGGCGGAACACGAACAGCAGCACCGAGCCCACCAGGATTCCCAGGCCGATCCACGTGTCCTTGCTGGTAACCCCGTAAGCGAGTCCCGGGTTGGCAAGCCCGTAGCCGAGGAAAGAACAGTCCGCGACGATGCAGAGCCAGGCGAGATAGATCCAGGCCTTGCCGACCTTGATCGGCCTCGGCCAGTCCGGGCGGTCCTTCCGGAGCCACAGGAAGCCGGTCAAGGCCAGGATGTGGGCGGTGATGTAGCCGATGTTGCTCAGGTACAAGATCGCGAGGTTGCTCGAGATCAACAGCAGTAGTCCGACGTTGACGACGAGGTCGACCGTCATCGCCCGTGCAGGGACGTGATAACGGTTCAGGTGATGGAGCTGCTTGATCGTCATATCGTCCCTGGCGATCCCGTACAGGGCGCGCGATCCGTCGGCGGTCGACGAGATCATCGACAAGAACAGGCTCCCGATGAGACAGGCCGTGAAGAACGAGGCCCAGCCGTGCCCGACGATCGTCGCGAACGCCGTCGTGTAGAATTGTCCTTCCTGTCCGCTCGCAGGCGGCACCCCCGTCACCCCGCCGAGGCCGAGTGGGAACAGGCAGAATACGAGCAGGGTGAAGATCGAGGCAGACCGGAGCGCGATGGTTGTGTCCCGCCTCGTGTCCTTGTACTCCGGCGAGAACGTCGCGCAGACCTCGGCTGCATACGACGACCAGCCGAAGAGGAACAGGAAGACCATCCCGGTCTCGAAGCCGGTGTAACCGTGGAGAGCCCAGGTCATGTTGGAGCTGTGCCAATGGCCGGTGAAGTACGGCACGATGATGAACAGGCCGAGCGGCAGCAGCAGGCCGGCGCCAGTGATGTAGGAGACCCAGACGGCGGGCCGGAGTCCGAAGACGTTCAGGAACCAGACGAGGAGGATGCATCCGATGCCGATGAGGATGCTCGGAGTGACACCTCCGGTGATGACCCCGTCGGAGAAGACGTTCGTCGTCAGGTGTGCCGGGAACCACTGGTTCATGATGAGGTCACCGATGAGCCTGCCGAAGATCGAAAGAACGACCGACCAGCCGATCCAGTAGCCGAACGCGCCGATCGGGCCGGCGAGGGAGAACCGGCCCCGCCACCCCTCGTGAGCGTAGAGGGAGATCCCTCCTGGCTTGTCGGGGAACATCGCCGCGGTCTCGGCGTAGATCCAGGCTTGCATCATCCCGATGGCGGCGGACACCAGCCAGAGCGTCACCGCACCGGTGGTGCCGAGAGCGCCCATGGAGAAGCCGAGTTCCGAGATCAGGAACCCCGGGTTGCACATCGCGATGACGAACCCGTCCCACCAACGCAGCGACTTGAGGAGCTCCCGCTCCTCGACGACCGCAATGGCCATGCCTGACCCCTTCCCCCCGGTAGGACCTCGACCGACGACCCAGCAGTTCCCGGCTCCGACCCGGTCAGATCTGCTGCGACTGCACGTTGTGCCTGTTCACCGTCGCGAAACGGCGTCCACTGGCAATAATAAGCAGACTGTGCGGTCCAAGCAAAGGTTTGCTGCCCGGACCGGCGATCACAAAGGAGTGAGTCATGGACGGAACGCAGCGACCGGCCCTTGTTCTCGACCCTTCGGCCGCAGGCGACGCCACGCCGGCGGGCGAACCGCCCGAGAACGGCTGCTGGCACATCTTGCCTGCGCCGGAGGAGGGATGGCCCCAGCTTGCCATGGGCATCTGGGAGCTCCGGGCCTCGTCATGGGGAGATTGTCATCCCTTCGACGAGGTGAACCACGTGCTCGCCGGGACGCTGGTCGTCGAATGTGACGGCTTGACCATCGAAGGTGGGCCCGGCGACACGATCCGGGTCCCGGCGGGTCTTCCGGCCCGGTACCACGCTCCTGAGTACGCTCGGATGCTGTACGTTTACGGACCCAATCCCGAAGGCGAGCCGTCGACGACCTTCGCCTGAGGGAACACGAGATCATGAGGCGGAAAGACGCGTTCCGTCGCCAACCGGAGGTGAGATCGCTTGAAGACGGTCGTCTGCGTCAAGCAGGTGCGCACGCTCGGAGACGAAGTCGAATTCACCAGCGACGAGCGGGACGTCGACCCGGACTATGTCGAGCTCGCCGTCAATGAATGGGACACCTACGCCGTCGAGGAGGCTCTCAGGGTGAAGGAGGCGACCGGCGAGGGCGAAGTCGTCGTGGTGACCGTCGGTGGCGAAGAGACCGAGGAAGCCTTGCGCCGCTGCCTCGCCATGGGCGCCGATCGCGCCATCCGCGTCGCGAGCGAGGCGACCGGCGTCGAGGACCCTCTGACCACCGCCCGCCGCCTCGCAGCGGCGGTCGCACCGGAGTCGCCCGATCTCGTCTTCGCCGGGGTGCAGTCGAGCGACTCGGTGCAGGCCGCAGTCGGCTCGATGCTCGCCGCGCTGCTGGACATCCCGCAGGTTGCCGTCGTGACGAAGCTCGAGTACGACCAAGCCGGCACACGCGCCACCGTCCACCGCGAGCTTGAGGGTGGTCTGATCGACGTCGTGGAGGTGGACACGCCCGCCCTGCTCACGATCCAGACCGGGATCAACGAGCCGCGCTATGCGACGCTGCGCGCCATCAAGCAGGCCAATCAGCAGGAGATCGCCGTGCTGGAGGTCGGCGGGGGCGCGCCCTCCTACCGGGTGCGCCGGATGTTCGTGCCACCACGCGGTGAGGGGGCCGAACCACTCGGCGACACGCCGGCGGTCGTCGCCGGCCGCATCGCCGAGATCGTCAAGGCGCGGCTGTCATGAGTGGAGTCCTGGTGGTCGCCGAGCACCTGCAGGGAAAGCTCCGTGACGTCACCCGCGAGCTCGTCACCGCCGCGGGTGAGCTCGGTGGCCCGGTAACCGTCGCCGTGATCGCACGCGATCCGGGACCACTCGTCGAGGCCGTAAACCTCGCCGGCGTCGACGAGATCGTCACCGTTCGAGTCGACTCGCAAGAGTTCGAGACCGACTCCTCCCAGGCGGCGCTCGAGGCGCTCCTCGCCGAGCGGCAGCCAGAGGTGACCCTGCTCGGCTTCACGGTCAACAGCATGGGCTTCGGGCCGGCGGTGGCGGCGAAGCTCGGGAGTGGTTTCGCGAGCGACGTCTTCGGCCTGACCCGAGACGGGGACTCGATCGTCGCCACGCGGGCCTTCTACGGCTCGAAGGTGCGGGCCGAGCTCGAGTTCCCGAGCGGGTCGGCGCTGATGCTGCTCCTGCGACCGACCGTGTGGCAACCGGCCGAGGTCCCCGGACAAGCCACCGTCAGCGAGCTGCAGGTCTCGCCCCGTCCCGCCAGGGCGCGCCACCTGGAGTTCGTCGAAGCGCCGGCCTCCGATGTCGACATCACGACGGCGGACTTCCTCCTGTCGATCGGCAGAGGCATCGGTGAGCGCGAGAACATCGACCGATTTGCCGAGCTTGCGGAGAAAATGGGCGCCACATTGTCGGTGTCGCGGCCGATCGTGGACGCGGGTTGGGTGCCGAGCGCTCGTCAGGTCGGCCAGTCGGGCAAGACCGTCAAGCCGAAGGTCTACCTCGCCTTTGGCATCTCAGGAGCCGTGCAGCACCTGGCCGGGATGAAGACGAGCGGGACGATCATCGCCGTCAACAGCGATCCGGAGGCCGCCATCTTCGACGTCGCCCACTACGGCGCGGTGATCGACCTCTTCTCGGTGGCCGACGAGCTCGACAAGCTCTTCTGACCTGCGGTGCCCGCTACCCGCCAGGTCTTCATCGGCCTGAGCCGGCCGGAGATCATGGCCTGGTACGGGCTGATCGTCATCTCCACGACGATCTTTGCCTGGGGCGCCGCCCGCCTCGTCGCGAAGTACCGCCGGGGTCGGCCCGAAGGGCTCGACCATCCCTGGAAGCGCCTCGAGCAGATGGTCGAGACCGTCTTCTCGCACCGCTGGATCACCCGTCGTGACCGCAGGGCCGGCATCGGCCACGCATTGGTGTTCTATGGCTTCCTGCTGCTCTTCGCGGGCACGGCGATTCTCGGCCTCGATTCGGACTTCACGGTGCCGGTGTTCCATTGGAGATTCTGGCAGGGAGGCTTCTTCCTCGGCTACAAGCTCGTCCTCGACCTAGCCGGGATCATGCTGCTGGCCGGGTTGTGCACACTCGCCTCCAATCGCTGGATCCGGCGCCCGGAGCGCCTCGACTACCGGCAGCCAGCGCTAGCGGTCGGTGACCGTGACCGGGCGCTCTACCGCCTGGGCGACCGGGTCTTTGTCTCCACGCTCGTTCTCCTGGCGGCCACGGGTTTCCTGCTCGAGGGCCTCGCCCTCGCGCAGGCACCGCCTTCGTGGGCCGGCTGGTCGCCCGTTGGCTGGTTGCTCATGAAGGCGTTCGTCGCCATCGGGCTCCACGGATCGGCTGCCGGCGTCACCCATCACATAGTCTGGTGGATCCACGGGCTGGCGGCGCTCTCGTTCGTGGCTTCGATCCCCTTCACCAAAGCCGTGCACATGCTCGCCGGACCAGCCAACGTGACCGTACGCAATCCGGAGGCGGGAAAGCAGCTCGTCGGCCTTTCGCCCGACGCCGCGCCGGAAGAGGTCGGCTATGCGCTGATCACCGACCTTTCCTGGAAGCATCTGCTCTCGCTCGATGCCTGTACCAAGTGCGGCAAATGCACTTCCGCCTGCCCGGCGGCAGCCGCCGGTTACCCGCTCTCCCCCCGGGATCTGATCCTTGACCTCCGCGAGTACGCCGAAGGTGCGCTCGGTGCCCACGCTGCCCTCTCCCTTCGGCCGCACAACGACCCGGGCAGCACCGTGCTCGGCCATCCGATCCGGCCGGAGACGATCTGGTCGTGCACCCAGTGCATGGCGTGCGTCGAGATCTGCCCGGTCGGGATCGAGCACGTCCCGATCATCAACCAGATGCGCCGGCAGCTCGTCGAGCAAGGCAACATGGACCCGCTCCTCCAGTCGACGCTGGAGACGGTGTACAGCTCCGGGAACTCGTTCGGGGAGGCGAAGCGCAAACGAGGACGCTGGACCGACGAGCTCGCCTTCCCCGTGAAGAACATCCGCAAGGAGCCGGCCGAGCTCCTCTGGTTCGTCGGCGACTACGCCTCGTTCGACCCGCGCAACCAGCAAGTGAGCCGGGCGCTCGCGGAGATCCTCCATCACGCCGGAGTCGACTTCGGCCTCCTCTTCGACGCGGAGAGAACCGCCGGATGCGACGTACGCCGGGCGGGCGAGGAGGGACTGTACACGACGCTCGTCGAGGAGAACATCAAGGCGATCTCCGCCTGCAAGTTCGAGCGGATCTTCTCCTCCGACCCGCACAGCTACCACACGTTGAAGAACGAGTACCCGGGCTTCGGTGGCGCCTGGACGGTGCTGCACCACTCCGAGTTGCTGCTCGAGCTCCTCGAGTCCGGCCGGATCGCCCCTGCGCGTCGCCTCGGTTACCGAGTCACCTACCACGACCCCTGCACCCTCGGGCGGTACAACGGCGTCTACGACACGCCACGTCGCGTTCTCGAGGCAGTCGGGGTCGAGCTTGTCGAGATGCCGCGCAACCGCGACAACTCCCTGTGCTGCGGAGCGGGCGGCGGTCGGATCTGGATGAAAGAGGTGCGGCCGGCGGGCACGCGCCGAGTCAGCGAGCAGCGGATCGACGAGGCGACTGAGCTGGGCGCGCTCGATTACTTCGTCGTCGCCTGCCCCAAGGACATGACGATGTACTCCGACGCCGTGAAGACCTCGGGCCACGAGGGGGAGATCGAGGTCCGCGAGCTCGCCGAGCTCGTTCTCGAGGCCCTCGGGCTGCCGCCGGCGGGCGAGCGCGAGACGGTGACGACCGCAGCTCCTTGATGGTGGGCGCTAGGCAGGAGTGTCGGCGAGATCGCCGAGGGCCTCAGCGAGGACCGATACCGCCGCGCCGATGTCGTCCAGCTCGACCGTCTCGTTCGGTGAGTGGCTCACGCCACCGCGTCCGGCGCGGACGAAGAGCATCCCGACCGCCACGCCGGCAGCCCTGAGGACCCCGGCGTCGTGCCCGGCCCAGGAGGTCGTCTCGACCGCTTGCGAGGCCGGGGTACCGTCGGCGCGAGCCGCCGCCGAAAGGACCCGGGTGACCTCGGGATCCATCTCGACGGCGCGGTGCCGCCAGAGCGTGCGAAGCTCGGCCGCACAGCCGGACTCCTCCGCCGCCGAACGACCGGCCGCGGTCAGGGCGCCCACGAGCGAGTCGAGGTCGCCGTCGGAGCGTGCTCGGGCGTCGACGGTGGCGACGACGTCGTTCGCGACGACGTTGGAGGCCGCGTCGCGGACGTTCAGCTCGCCGACCGTCGCCCGGAAGTCCGGGCGGGACGACGCGACCGCGTTCGCCGCCACGACAAAACGGGCCCCGGCGACGAGAGCGTCTCGCCGGTCGCCCATCGACGCTCCGCCGGCGTGGGCCCGCTCACCCGTGAAGTGAACCGTCAGCCCGGCCATCGCCACGATCTCGCCCACGACGCCGACGGCGACGCCGCGCTCGCCCAGGGTATTGCCTTGTTCCACGTGCAGCTCCACGAAGGTCTCGGGCAAGCGCGCCGGCGCGGCCGCTGCGAAAGGGCCGGGGAGCCCAAGGTCGGCGAGCGCCTCGCCGATGCTGATCCCGCCGGCGTCGCGGATATCGAGCTCGGCGCGTCCGATGACGCCGCACAGCGCTCGACTGCCGAAGAAGCCCTCGCCGAATCTGCATCCCTCCTCGTCCCGGAAGGCGACGACGGCGAGCGCGCGAGCGCGCCGTCTGTCCCGGCCCGCAAGCGTCACGGCCTCGATCCCCGCCACGACGCCGAGCGCACCGTCGAATCGGCCGCCGTTGGGCACCGTGTCGAGGTGCGACCCCGTCCAGACCTCGGCCAGGCGTGGATCGCTGCCCGGTGAACGGCCGAAGAGATTCCCCGCCGCGTCCACCGACACCCCGAGACCGGCCGCCTCCATCCACCCGCTCGCAAGGTCGTGCGCCTCTTGCTCGGTGGCACTGAGGCCCGGCCGATTCGCGCCGGGGCCGGCGCCAATCTCGTACAGCTCCTCGAGTCGCCTGGCCATGCGCTGCGGCGAGGCGCCATCGGCCGCGCTCGTTCGCCCCGGACCGCTCACGTCGGGCCTGCCCTGCTGTGCTCGAGCGCCTGGCCGAGGTCGCCCCAGAGGTCGTCCGGATCCTCGATCCCGAAGGAGAAGCGGAGGCTGCCCGGGAGAATGCCGAGCCCGAACCGCTCCTCGTCGCTCAGGGAGAGGTGCGACGTTTCGGCCGGAATGCAGACGACGCTCTCCACCCCGCCAAGGCTCGTCGCCGGCTGGATGATCCGAAGGTGCCGCTCGAACTCGTGCGCGCGCTCGTCTCCGCCCTCGAGTCGAGCCGTCACGATGCCACCGCCGCCGGCGAGGACCGATCTCGCGAGCTCGTGGTCGGGATGGTCGCTCAGGAACGGGTAGGCGACCATCTCCACGTCGGGTGATGCCTGCAACTCGGTGGCAAGCCTCAAGGCCGTCGCGTTCTGGCGGCTGACCCGCAACGGCAGGGTCTTGAGGCCCCGCAACAAGAGGTAGGCAGCAAACGGATCGGGCGAGCAGCCGGTCGCGGCGACGTGGTCGCGAACCCGCGCCACCAGGCGCTTCGAACCGCACGAGACGCCGGCGATGACGTCGGAGTGGCCGTTCAGGTACTTCGTCGCCGAAGCCACGACGAGGTCGGCGCCGAGCGCGAGCGGCTTCGCGTTCACCGGGGTGGTGAATGTGTCATCCACGACGCAGAGAGCATCGACGCGGTGGGCGGAGGCGGAGATCGCAGCGACGTCGGCGACACGGAGCATCGGGTTCGACAGGGTCTCGACGTAGACCACGTCCGGCGCCTGGTCCGCGAAGCCCTCCGGCCGCCCGAGCGCGGCAAGGGGAACGCTCGTCACCTGAAATCCGAGTGGCTCCAGATGTGCCCGCATCAGATAAGAGGACTCGCCGTGAATCTCGTGCACCGTGAGAATTCGACCGCCAGGAGGCGTGAGGGCGAGCAGCGAGGCCGTGATGGCCGCCATGCCGGAGGAGGTCACCACCGCGTCCTCGGCTCCCTCGAGGGCAGCGACCACCCGGGCGGCGGACTCGATCGTGGGATTCGCGAGGCGCGTATAGGAATAGGTGCGCGCGCCCCCGCTCGAGGCGAGGTCGGCGACGCTCGCCTCGTCCAGCAGGAAGTTGGCCGTCTGGACGATGGGCTCGGAGACGGGCACACCCCGAGCCCGGCCATCGCCCAGTAGCCGGGCGGCGTGGACGGCAAGCGTCGCATCGGTGCCGGCGACCGCCTCCGGCTCGGGCCCGGCCAGATCAGCCGGCGACAAGGAGCACTTTTCCGACGTGCGTCCGCCGGTCCAGGAACCGGTGCGCCGCGGCGGCGTCAGAGAGGGGGAAGGTCGCGGCGATCGGCACCCTCACCTCGCCGCTGCGCACCTGGCGGATCGCCGCCAGGAGCTCGTCGGGAGCGGCTACCCGGAATCCCAAGATGCGCCGGCCCTCGCGGAACAGCGGGATCAGGTCGAGCGAGACGATCTCGCCGCCGTGGGCGCCGCAGATGACGAGGCAGCCATCCTCACGCAGAACCGAGAGGTGGGCGCCGAAGCGGTCGCCGCCGACGGTGTCGAGCACCGCGTCGAAGCGACGCCCGCCGGTCGCCTCGAGCAACGCCGCCGCGAGGTCGGGGACGCGATAGCTGATGACCTCGTCGGCGCCCAGCGCGCGGAGCTGTTCGGCTTTCTCCGGCGAGCCGACCGTTCCCACGACCGTGGCGCCGACGCGCTTCGCGCACTGCACGAGCGCGCTCGCCACGCCCCCGGCCGCCGACGGGACGAGGGCGAGGTCACCCGGTCGCAGCACCGCAAGACGGTTCACCATGTGCCAGGCCGTGCTGACCGTGCACTGGCTCGCCGCGATCGCGAGCGGGTCGTCGTCGGGTTGAAGCACGACCGCGACCCGGGCGGGGACGGCAACCAGCTCCCCGTAGCCGCCCCAGCGCGTCGTGCCGAAGATCTCGAGCTCGCCGCAAAGATCGGAGCGCCAACGAGCGCAGCAGGGGCAGCGACCGCAGCTGAACTGCACCAACGCCGTCACGAGATCACCGGTTCGCGGCGTCGAGACGGAGGGGCCCACCTCGACGACGGTTCCGACGAATTCGGCGCCGAGCACCATGGGCAGTGCGAACGGCCAGCGCGAGGTGCCCGCTCTCGAGTCGAGATCGGAGTGGTTCACGCCGCATGCCTGCACGCGGACGAGGACCTCGTCGGGCCCGCAATGTGGATCGGCCACCTCTGCGTAGCGCAGCACGTCGGCAGGTCCGTACTCGAAGAAGGCTGCTGCTCTCACGGTTGGCTGAGCCCGCTGTCAGCCGCGCCGGAGCCGCAGACGTGCCGTTGGCCAGAGCGCGCCGTGCGGGGGCAACGGCTCAGACAGCTCCGCCGGCGAGTGCGTAGTCGCCCTGGCTCGACACGAAGCGACCGGTCCCCGGGGCAACGGTGATCGCCCCGTCCGCGTAGACGGTCTCCCCTCGCACCAGCGTCCGTACGACACGAGCCTGGCACTTGCGACCTTCGAAAGGCGACCAGGGATTCTTCGAGAACTGCTGGCTCGCGGGATCGATGACCCAGCTGCCTTGCAGGTCCCAGAGCACCAGGTCCGCATCGCTGCCGACGAGGAGGCTGCCCTTGCGCGGGTAGAGGCCGGCGATGCGCGCCGGGCGCTCGGAGATCAGGCGTGCGAACGCGTCAAGCCGCATGCCGCGGCGGTGAAACGCTTCGTCGAGCACAACCGGCACCATCTCCTGCATGACCTGGCAGCCGTTCGGTGCGAGGAAGATGTCCTCGTAGCCGTTGCGCTTCTCCTCGAGGGTGTAGGCACAATGGTCGCTGACCAGGCAGTCGATGGTGCCGTCGAGGACGTAGTCCCACATCTGTTCCACGAGCACCCGGTCTCGCAGCGCCGGGGCGCACCGGCCGAACGGGCCGAGTCGCTCGAGGTCAGTGAGGTCGAGGAGCAGGTGATGCGCGCACACCTCGATCGTCGCTTGCTGACCGGCTGCTCGCGCGTCTTTCACCAGCTGGGCGGTACCTGGACTCGACGAGTGGACAACCTGCAGTCGGGCCCCCGCCTGCTTGGCGAGAAACAGCGCCCGGTGGGCGGCCTCTTCTTCGACGATCGGCGGTCGTGACTCGTGATGCGCGATCGGGTCCGTTCGCCCTTCGGCGCGCAGCCGCTCCATGTTGAACTTCAACATGGCATCGTTCTCCGCGTGCACGAGTACGAGGGCGCCGAGATCGGCCGCCGTCCTCATGCCCTCGAGCAGCGCGCCGTCATCGGCTCGCGGATAGGCGGGCTCGGAGTCGGCCATGAACGCTTTGAAGCCCGGGGCGCCCTCGTGCCATTGGCCGCGCATCTCCTCGAGCGAGATCGGCGTGAGTGCGCCCCAGAGGCCGAAGTCGATCACCACCTTCTCGCTCGCCATCGCTCTCTTCTCGCGATAGAGGTCGACCGTCGTCGTCGGCGGGTAGGTGAGAGGGTGCTCGAGGACCGTGGTGACGCCGCCGGCCGCGGCCGCCTTCGTGCCGGTGGTGAAGTCCTCGCGTTCGGTATGGCCAGGATCCTCGAAGTGTCCGTGCAAGTCGATCGCCCCGGCGGTGACCACGAGCCCGGTCGCGTCGACGACGTCGTCGGCACCGGCGAGGACGTCGTCGTGCTCGCTCAGGGCACTGATCCGATCGCCGTCGATGACGACGTGTGCCGTGAAGACCCCGTAGGGGGCGGCCACGGTTCCGTGCGCGATCACTCTCCTGAATCCCGACGCGGCCACCCGCTCGCTCATGCCTTTCCCCCTCACCCGGCCGTGCTGATCACGAAGCTCGAAGCAGCCGGGCCATTTTTGTTCGTGCCGATACAATTTTAACGAGATGTTCGTTTTGTCGTCAAGAAGAGGGTAGGTGATAGAGACATGAGCAAGATAGTTGCGGGCAAAGCTCCCGAATCTGTCAACCCACCTCCTCACGGGCTGGATCAGATCGACGAGAACATCATTTCGGAGCTTCAACAGGACGGCCGCCGGTCGTACCGGGACATCGCCCGGAACCTGGACCTGTCGGAGAGCCTCGTCCGATGGCGGACCCAGCGCCTCCTGAGAAACGGCGTCGTGCGGATCCTTGCGATCACCGACCCCTTCCGGCTCGGCTACCAGATTCTCGCCACGATCGTTCTCACGGTTGAGCCCAGTGCTCGGAGCGAGGTCGCCGCACAGCTCGTGGAGCTCCCCGAGATCCTCTACGTCGCGTCCTGTGTCGGGCGGGCCGACTTGCTGATCGAGGTCGTCTGCCGCAACCACGAGGATCTCGTGACTCTGCTCTCGGAGACGATCGGGTCCTTGAAGGGGATCACTGCAACGGAAACATTCATGGAGCTCAAGATCCACAAATTCTCCTACACCCGTCCGGCCAGCCATTTCACACAAGGCACACCTGCCGACACGAACGTGACGGGAGCGGCCAACGGCCCTTCCAACCGTGCGATGCGCCCGCCACGAGCGACGCGGATCACAGGATCGTGACTCACGACGTGACCGCCGGGGCTGCGGTTCCAGCCGTCGACCTCGAGGGGCTCGATCGCCTCCAGCGGCGGATCCTCTGGCTCGCGGTGCGGATCATCCATCACGCAAACCACGAACGCTCGAACCTGGACCAGATGAAGGTGGGGGGTCACCAGGCGAGCAGCGCCTCGGTCGTGTCCATCATGACTGCGCTCTACTTCGCCCATATCGGCAAGGACGATCGTGTGGCGGTGAAGCCGCATGCTTCGCCCGTCCTCCACGCGATCGAGTACCTCCTCGGGAACCTCGAACGCCACCAGTTGCTCAGCCTCCGTGAGTTCGGCGGGTTGCAGGCCTACCCGAGCCGAACGAAGGACCCGTTTCGGGTCGACTTCTCGACGGGCAGCGTCGGGCTCGGCGCGGCAGCGACGCTTTTTGGCGCGCTCACGCGCCGGTACGTCGACGCCCATTTCGGTACCCGGCCCCGCTCGCGCTTCATCGCCCTCATCGGCGACGCGGAGCTCGACGAGGGCAATATCTGGGAGGCGATCACCGAGGAGGCCGCGGCCGGACTGGGTGAGGTGTGCTGGATCATCGACCTGAACCGTCAGTCGCTCGACCGGATCGTGCCGGGCATCAGGGCGGGGCATCTCGAGCACATGTTCTCCGCCAGCGGCTGGAACGTGATCGAGGTGAAGTACGGCCCGAGGCTGCGCGAGGCATTCGAGCGACCCGGCGGCGACGCCCTCCGGCACCATCTCGACATCATGCCGAACCAGGCCTACCAGGCGATGTTCTCGCTCAAGGAATCCGAGCTGCGCGACCGGTTCCTGCTCGACGCCGACCCGGAGGTCAAGCGCGCCCTTTCCGGCGTCGCCGACGGCGAGCTCGCCTCCCTTCTTCATAACCTCGGCGGTCACGATCTCGGCGATCTGCTCGGTGCCTTCCGGGTCGCAGACTCGGTCCCGGACCAGCCCTCGGTCATCTTCGCCTATACCATCAAGGGCTGGGGCCTGCCCTTCGCCGGGAGCCGGCTCAATCACGCCGCGCTGTTGTCGCCGGCGCAGCTTGACGCCTTGCGGGAGGAGCTCGGGTTCGCAGCCGGAGGCGATTGGGACCTTCCCGTCGCAAACTCGCCCGAGGGCGACATCGTCGCGTTCGCGCGACGCCGGTTCGGACCGACGCCGCAACGGCCCGAGCCGAGATCCGTCCCGATCCCCGAGTCGGTCGGCGCCCGTTTCGGCTCCGGGCCCGTGTCGACGCAGGAGGCCTTCGGCCGCGTGCTGGGCGAGCTCGCGAGCCGCGAGGAGATCGCCGAACGGGTCGTCACCGTGACACCGGACGTTGCGATCTCCACCAACCTGGGCGGGTGGATCAACAAGCGGGGCGTCTTCGCTCCGGTCGACGAGCTCGATTTCGGCGACGGCTCCGGGCTCTTGTCGTGGCGCCCGTCGCCACGGGGTCAACACATCGAGCTCGGCATATCGGAGATGAACCTCTTCCTGCTTCTCGGTCAGCTCGGCTTGGCGTTCGACCTGTCGCACGAGCAGCTGCTGCCGGTCGGAACCGTCTACGACCCGTTCGTCTGCCGCGGTCTTGACGCCTTCATCTACAGCCTGTATTCGGGAGCTCGTTTCGTCATCGCCGGCACCCCGTCCGGGATCACCTTGAGTGCCGAGGGCGGCGCCCACCAGTCGACGATCACGTCCTCGATCGGCTTTGAGCTCCCTGGCCTCGAGTACGCCGAGCCGGCGTACGCGCGAGCACTGGAATGGGTGTTTTGCGACTCCCTCCGGCGCGTCAGCGCGCCCGACGGCTCGGCGTCCTACCTGCGTCTGTCGACGCGGCCGGTCGACCAGGGACCATTCCTGGCCGCTCTGGAGCGGCTCGGCGAGGAGACGCTACGAGCCCAGGTCGTCGCCGGCGGGTACCGCTTGGTCGACGCGGGACCGGCCACCGGGCGGCCCCTCGTCCACCTGGCCGGTGCTGGCGCCGTCCTCGTCGAGGTTGTGGCAGCAGCAGCAGCCCTCGAAGAGGAGGGAGTCGCCGCGAACGTGATCGACCTCACGGTGCCAGGTCGGCTCTACCACGGGTGGCGCTCGTCGCTGCGAGCCGCCACCCGAAGGGCTCGAATGCCCATCGAGCAGCACCATCTCGGGCTGCTCCTGCCGGAGTCGGAGCGGAGCGCGCCGATTGTCACCGTTCACGACGCATCGAGTCATGCACTGGCGTGGCTCGGATCGGTCTTCGGGTCGCCGGCGGTGCCCGTCGGGGTGGACGGCTTCGGCCAGTCCGGTTCGAGAGAGGAGCTGTACCGCGCTCATGACCTCGACACCGAGAGCATCGTGAACACGGCACTCATCGCCCTCCAGGCCAGTCAGGGCTAGCTTCGGGGATCGGCCATCGGCGGGTACCCCCGCCGATGGCATCGTGACCGCCGCCGCGCACGATCTCGACCTCCGGTCACCCTTGAGGTCTGGGCTTTGGAGCACGAGTCCGGCCGGACGTCTCCACGAAGAGCCCAAAGACGTTCTCCTCCTGGGCGATGCCCAAGAGTCGGGTATGGAGCTCCGGGGCCCGCTGCGCCCAGGACAGCTGTAGGAATTTCTGCCTGACCGCCTCCGGGTCCGGGCGGTTCGTGAAGTGACCGCGCGGATTGTCGACGTGGCGTTGCAGGCGCGTCCCCGTCAGCAGGTTCACCGTCACTCGTGCCGGCAGCGCCTCGGGCCATCTGGCGCTCATGGCCGGGCTGCTCCGGACGATGACACGCGACGCGAGTTCGGCCACCGCGTCGTCCGGCAGGAAGACCTCTTGGCTCGCCCGGCCGAAGATGGCCGCCGCGGCAACGGCGTAGGGCAGGGAGAAGCGGGCGGAGAGCGGGTTGCCGGCGGAGCTCCGTGCGAGCCTCATCGACCGCTCGCAGGTCTCGACCTCGATGTCGCGCACCTGGGCGGGATCGAGACGCCCCATGGACAGAACCGCATCGATCGCTGAGTGCGAAAGGGCACAGGCGCTGTGCAGCTTCAAGTAGTTGCTCGCGATTCGTAGCTCCGATGGATCGATCGCGGCGGTGAGCGCTCCCAGATCTCGAATCCGCCGGGAGATCCCGTTCGTGCGGCCGGAGATCGACGCGACCGTGCCCGTGAACCCGCTCCCAGCCAGCTCGGTTGCGGTTATCGCGGTCGCGGCGCCAAGACCGGTGTAGAAGCTCCGCATGGTCGCGCCCTCGTAACAGGCCTCCCAGGTGCCCGATACCGGCAAGGCGGCAGCTGCCAGGGCTGCCGCGGCAGGCGAGATTCCCCGCAAGCGCGCGACCGCGACCGCGGCACCCACCGTGCCGAGGTTGCCGTGGGGGTGCACGGTGGGTTTCAACTCGAGAGCCTCGAAGAGCCTGGCGGCCACCTCGTAACCGGACAGGAACGCCTCCAGGACCTCCGCGCCGCCGTTGCCGCCCGCCTGGCCGGCCGCGAGCACAGCCGGCACGATGTGAGCCGAGGGATGACCGGTGGGGCGGACTCCCTCGTCAAGTTCGAGGGTCGTGGCGGCTGCGCTGTTGATCATGGCGGCGATCACTGGCGGGGCTGCCGGGTATCCGGGAGACAGAACGACCGGATGTGGCCGCCTCGAGGAGGAGCGGTGGATGCCCAGCAACGTCGTGGCGCCCAGCAGAGCCGCCATCTCCTCCTGGATCGTGCCCGCCATGATCACGCCAACGGTGTCGGCGAAGACAAGCGCTGCGTACTCGCGGAGCGGAACCGGAACCTCCTGCAGCTCAATGGCCGCTGCGCGCTCCGCAAGGTCCGCGAGCGCCGAGCTAACCGACATCGTCGCTACCGGTCGGCGGGGATTCGACGACGCGCATCGCTGCTTCAGGCACTTGCGGTCAGGCCGTCCGGAGAATGATCTTGCCGAAGTGCTCCCGGCGCTCCATCCTCCCATGAGCGGCCTGGACGTCTCTCAGGGGAAACGACGAATCGAGAACTGGGTCCAGCCGTTCGGAGGCGACCAGTTCCACAACGGTGCGAAGTTCCGAGGGAGTGCAGGCGCGTGAGCCGATCAGGCTGACTTCTGACCGGAACAACTCGACGATGTCGAGCGGAATCGTCTCGCCCGCGTGGGCGCCGCACGTCACCAGCCTCCCGCCGGGGCGTAGGACCTTGAGGCTCTCTAGAAGGACCGTTCCACCGACGTGATCGAAGATCAGGTCCACACGACGGCCGCCGGTAGCTTCGAGGACGGCGGAGGAAAGCTCAGCAGTCGTGTAGTCGATCCCGTCTTCGGCTCCCAAATCGCGGGCGCGCTCGAGTTTGGCCGCCGACCCCGCGGTCACGATCACCCGGGCTCCCGCGAAGAGGCTGACCAGAAGTGCGGCGCTGCCGACCCCACTGCCGACGGCGTTGATCAGCACCAATTCGCCGGCCCGCAGGCGCCCCCGCGTCATGAGCACGTGCCAGGCGGTGCCGAGCGCTCCCTGAACCGCGGCCCATTCCTCGGCCGACCTCGTCTCCGGCAGCGGGAGGAGCCCGTCAGCCGGAACGGCGATGAGCTCCGCATAGGTTCCCTGCCGGCCCACACCGATCCAGGATGTGTCGTCGCATCTGTTCTGGAATCCGAGCTGACACCAAGTGCACCTCCCGCAGGTCACCTCCTCCAGGATCATCACACGGTCGCCCGGGGACCAGTGAGCCGCGGCCTCGGCCGAGGTCTCCTGAACGCGCCCTACTCCCTCGCAACCGAGCACATGCGGCAGCTCGAGCGGGAGGCGGGAGGTCCCTTGACGCAGATCGATATCGAGGTGGTTCAGTGCCGCGGCTTCGACGCGGACGAGCACCTCGCCTTGTTTCACTTCGGGATCGGGGACCTCTTCATACGCGAGGACCTCGACCCCGCCGTACTGTCTCATCGTCACCGCGTGCACAACGTCGCCTCCGGCCGAATACCGCGCGCCCTGAACGAACGAATCTGGCGGAGACTTACGACAGCCACACAGACTTGAAGTCGTAGTTGTTGAACGAGAGGCCCGATTTGGCGGCGACGACTCCATTGACGTTGGGAGCATGGGCATCGATGACCGGCAGGAAGAACGGGATGATATATCCCCCTTCCTTGTAGTCGATCATCTGCATCTCGTGGGCGATCTCGTTCCGCTTGCTCTGATCGAGCGTCGCCTGGGCTTGCTTGTACAAGGCCGTGTACGTCGAGTTGTTGAAATGGCACTCGTTGTAGGGAGACGTCGCAAGGGTGGCGTCGGCCACCTGTGGCACGTAGTAATTGTAGTCCCAGTAGTCCTGGGCGAAGACCCACTTCAGATAATTCGGTCCGAAGAAGTTGGTCGTGTCGCGCAGCGTGACGGTCACTCCGGCGGCGATCGCCTGCTGCGCGTACACCTCGGCCATCCTCGTGACGCCCTGCGCGATGTCCGAGGTGACGAGTTGGACGGCCAGCTTCTCCTGCCCGGCTGCCTTGAGGAGCGACTTTGCCTGCTCGACGTCGTGAGGACGCTGCGGAATGCTGTGGTCGTACTCAGGCGCGAAGATCCCGAAGATGTCGTTGCCGAGGGTGCCGTAGCCGCCGAACACGAGCTCGAGCATCTGCTGGCGATCCACGAGAAGCCTCAGCGCCTGGCGCACCCGGACGTCATTGAAGGGCGCCGTGTCCACGCGCATCGTGAACGGGTTCCACCCGGCACCCTCCGAGATCACAACCTGCTTGTTGGCGCTCTTGATCGGGGTAATCGAGACAGCCGAGAGCCCGGCGATCAGGTTGGCCTCGCCCGAGATCAAGGCGTTGGTCTGGCTCGTCTCGTCGGAGTAATCCGTTATGACCAGCGTGTCGGCGTACGGGAGGCCGCTCATCCAGTAGTCGGGATTGCGGACGAAGGTGCTCTGCGACCCGGCGGCGAAGCTCTCGAACTTGAATGGCCCAGTCCCGACCGGGTGCTTCACATCGAAGCCGACGGGGAAGATGTAGGGGGCGATGTTGGTCGAGAGAACCTGCACCAGGGTGGCGATGGGCTGACTGAAAGGCAGCGAGACCGTGTAGTTGTCGAGCTTCTTCATATCGGCGGGATTGAGCGCATGGAGGGCGGCGGCCGCCTCTCCGGGGCTCTTCGGGTTAAGGGTCTCCCGGAAGGTGTAGAGGACGTCGTCGGCCGTGAGGTCCTTGCCGTTGTGGAAGGTCACGCCTTTGCGGACCCTGATCGTCCAGATCGTGGCGTCGGCGTTCGGCTCGATCTCCTCGGCGAGGTAGAGGACGGGCTGCGCGTCGGGAGTCATCCGAACGAGAAGGTCGAAGAGGTTGTTCACTCTGGCGTAGTCGACGTTCGCGACCGGCGACAGCGGGTTGAGGGTGTCGCTGCTCGAGCCACCGGTGAAGCCCACGTTCAAGGTCCCGCCCCGCTGGGGGCCGCGAGCACCGCTGGTGGTGGACGTCGTTGTCGACGAGCCGGAGTTCGAGCCGCAGCCCGCGAGCGCGATCCCGCCGATCGCGGCAGCGCCGAGGCCCACCGTTTGAAGAAATCCTCGCCGAGACACGAGTTTCCCCTCTGTCCCCACCGGATCGGTCCGGAAAGGGGGCGCGACATTGGAGCTTCCCGCGTCTCGGTGGCGATGCGTGTCCACTCGTGCGTCCCCCTCCATCTCGGCGCGACGACCGCAGTCCCGCAGAAGTCGAATCTCGGGTTGGCGACCGGAGCACTCAGCGCTGACAACTCACTGCCGGTCGGGCTTCAGCGACCCGATCCTCACAACTGCAGCTATTTCTCAGAATCGGAGACGACTATACGTACATCTCAGCGCTTTCGTCAACAGTCTGGGGCTGCTATCGAGATATCCGGTATCAGAGGAGCCTTCGACCCTTGAACGTCGCCGATGGGCTCGCCCGTGAGACGGGTTCGCGCGCGGGCCAACGCCGCGGCTGCGACGGCTCAACTGGCGGTCCAACCGCCATCCACCAGCCAGTTGGCGCCGGCCACATACGTCGCCTCGTCGCTCGCGAGGAAGGCGACCGTGCGAGCGACGTCAGTCGGGGACCCCAGGCGCCGCAATGGGATTCGGGCGAGCGCCCGGTCGACGCGAGTGGCCTCTTCCTCCCACGGGTCAGAGCCGGTTCGAATCTTGCCGGGCGCGACGGCATTGCAGATGATGCCCTGCGCAGAGTAGTCACAAGCGATCTGTCTCGTGATGTAGACGACGCCGGACTTCGAGGTCCCATAGGAGATGTCGCCTGGAGCGGCAATCATTCCGTGCTGGGAGCTGATGTTGACGAGACGGCCTCTCACGCCCTCGACCGGCTCCTGCGCGAGCATCTGGCGCACGGCGCTCTGGCAGAGCAGAAAGACTCCCTTGAGATTGACCGCGAAGACATCGTCCCAGTCCTGCTCGGTCGTCTCGAGGAGCGGCTTGGATCGGTAGATCGCCGCATTGTTCACCACCACGTCGAGCTTCCCGAACTCGTGGACGGCCAGGTCGACGACGGCCTGGGCATCTGCGGCCGATGACACGTCCGTCCGCAGGTAGCGGCCGACCGCGCCACCACTCTCGATCATCTGAACTGTGGGCGCACCGCCTTCGAGAGGATGCTCGCGCACGTCGGCCACGATGACGATCGCCCCATCGGCGGCGAACTGGAGTGAGATCGCTCGGCCAATGCCCGAACTGCCACCCGTCACGATGGTGACCTTGCCTTCGAGCCTGCGGGTGGCAACGCCACTAGGCATGGTCGGCTCCGGCGCCAGTGATGACGACGTCGATGCCGGCACCCATGATCAGGGACTCCCGCTCAACGACATCCTGACCGGACCTCACTCGCAGAACGTTTGGCATTCGGACCTCCAAGCCGAGCCTCGGACGGACTCCCGCAGGGGTGGGTGTCTTTGTCATACTCGTTCCCTTCGCCGGAGTTCCGAGCAGCTACCGTTCGCACAGGGTTGACCGTGGCTGGAACATCGGTCATCATACAAATGATGTCTGATAGGGACCGTGGTGGGCAACTCAGATGCGGCCGGGGTCCGGGCAGCAGGCCGCGCCCAGGCGGGCCGTAGCGCGGAAGACCTGCCCGCACCGGCAGACCTTCGCCGACGGCCTGCCTCACCCGCGTAGCGCCGAGCGCCTTGTCGCTGGACCTCACGACGGCGGCTCTCCAAGCCGCGAGTTGCTGCGTCAAGTCTGCTGCATGGCATCAGTTGTTGCATCAAGGGGCGAGCCCTAAGGTCGAACACGACTCTCGAGAAGGAGAAACGATGGACTTGGGACTAGGGGGCAGGCGCTATCTCGTGACCGGCGCCTCCCGAGGCCTTGGGCGGGCCGTGGCCTCCGTGCTCGTCGCCGAGGGGTCAACGGTGCTGGTCGCTTCGCGGTCGGCGGAAGCGATCGGCACGGCTGCCCGTGAGCTCGGCGATCTTGCCTTCGGCGTCGCCTGTGACCTCACCGAGCCCGGAGCGCCGGCACTGCTCGTCGAAGAGGCGAGCAAACGCCTCGGCGGCCTCGACGGTGCCTTTGTCAGTCACGGCGGCCCGTCGGCGAGCACCGCCGGCGACATCGGCGACGAGCAGCTACGGGCGGCGATCGAGGGGTCGCTTATCGGCCCGATCCGGCTCGTCCGCCAGCTGGCTAAGGTGCTCGGCGAAGGAGGTTCCATCGCCGTGCTCACCTCCGGCAGCTCGGTCGAACCGCTCCCTGGCCTCGCCTCGTCCAATCTGACGCGGCCGGGTATGTGGGGCTACGTGAAGACCCTCTCCGACGAGGTCGGTCCCCGTGGGATTCGAGTGAACTGCGTCGTGCCCGGCTCCTTCGGGACCGACCGGATCATCGATCTCTACCGCCAGGAGGCCGAGGCGACCGGCAAGGCGCTCGAGGAGGTCCAAGCGGAGGCCGAACAGGCGATTCCGCTTCGACGGATCGGCGACCCAAACGAGCTCGCCCGAGTGGCGGCCTTCCTGCTGTCACCCGCCGCCTCCTACGTCACCGGAGCGGCCTGGTCGGTCGACGGCGGAGCGATTCGGGGCCTGTAGCCGTGGACCTCGTCGTGGCCGGCGGCCGCGTCGTCACTCCCGAGGCGGTTCTCGACGTCGACGTCGCTGTCCGCGACGGAACGATCGCCGGAATCGGCACCGCGGATCGGACGGCAGCGGAGGTGATCGACGCTTCCGGGTGCTTCGTGCTTCCCGGGGGGGTCGATCCTCATTCACATCTGCTCGAGAATCTTCCCGAGGCGACGACCGCAGCTGCCTTCGGTGGCACGACGACGACATTGGTGTTCACCAACCCGGGGCCGGACGAGCGTCCGGCTGATGCACTCCTTCGCGCCATCGACCAGGTTGGCGGCGAGGCCGCCGTCGACGTCGGACTCCACGCGTCGATTTACCGACCGGCCCTGCTGGGCGAGAAGGAGATCGAGTCCCTTCAGCGCCTCGGCGCGGACGCCATCAAGTTGTTCCTCGCCTACCCCGAGCTCGGCATCATGGCCTCGGTCGCGGACCTGAGCCGAGCTATGTCCGCCGCCGCCCGTCTTGGCTTGCCGGTCCAGGTCCACTGTGAGGATGGCGACCTCATCGAGACTCTGGCCGAGGCCTTCTCGGCACGAGGCGAGCGGGGCCCGCGAGCATTTGTCGACACTCGACCACCAGCAGTCGAGGAGACCGCGGTCTGCCGGGCACTCGCGGTCGCGAACCTGACCGGATGTGAGCTCTATGTGACGCACATCTCCTGCGCCGGCGTCATCGATCACATCCGTTCCGCCCGCCATCGGGGACACCCGGTGCGGGCCGAGGTGTGCATCCACCACCTGCTGCTCGATGAAAGCCGCTATCGGGGCGAGGACGCCGCCAGCTTCCTTGTCGCCCCGCCCCTTCGCTCCGTCGACGACCTCACCGCACTCGAGGAGGCGGCTCGGGACGGCACCATCGACTCGGTCGGATCTGACCACGGGGAGGACCGCACGCCCGTCGAGTCCCGCCTCAGCTCAGCCGGTGAAGGCTATGGCCTTCGCGGCGTCGAGGCGCGACTCCCGCTGCTGCTCTCCTGGGGCCTCGAGCACGGGATACCGATCGAGCGCCTTGCCCACCTCGCGGCTACCGGACCCGCCGATGCGTTCGGCTACCTGCAAAAGGGCCGGATCGCCGTGGGGTGCGATGCCGACCTCGTCGTCTGGGACCCGAGCCCCGATTGGGTAGTCGGGAATCAGTCCTTTCGAGACCGAAGCGGCAGCATCTACTCAGGGCTGAAGGTGCGAGGACAGGTCCGCTCTGTCCTGCTGGGCGGAAGGCCGCTCGTCATCGACGGAGAGCTCGCTGGCACGGCTCGCCTCGGGCGAGTGGTGCGCCCGGCGCGACGTTGATGGATCCCGGTTGACGATATGGGACACTCGTCGCTCATGCGTGTCATCGCGCGAGCCTCTTCGACGCCGGCGGCCTGGCAAGGCTATGCTCGGACGTTATGACCGGCTTGCTTATCTCCGCACCTAGCTCGGAACAGCTCTGGGAACAGAAGCTAGAATTGGCTACCGCATTCCGCGCTGCCTCGCTGTATGGATTCAACGAGGGAATCGACAATCATTTCAGCGCCCTGGTCGACGGTACCGACGACCGTTTCCTGCTCAATCCTTACGGACCTGACTGGTCTGAGCTCTCTGCACATGACCTGCTGACGATAGATCTCGAGGGCGAGCTCGTGAGCGGCATTGGTCACTGGGAGCGAACTGCTTTCATCATCCATCGCGCGGTACATCGTGCGCGAACAGATGCTCGTTGCGTGTTTCACACGCATATGCCTTACGCGACTGCATTGAGCATGACGGAAGCCGGACTGCAGACGCGCGCCAGCCAGAATGCCATGCTCTTCCATGACCGTGTCGCGCGCTTGGCGTACGCGGGATTGGCTGATGCCGACGAAGAGGGCGCGCGTATCGCGGACGCTGTCGCAAGCGGCATCTCTCTCGTGATGCTCGACAATCACGGAGTACTGGTCATTGGATCGTCGGTTCCCGATGCGTGGCAGAAGCTCTATTTCTTGGAACGTGCCTGCCAGGTACAGGTCCTCGCGCAGTCGACCGGATCACCCTTGATTCTCGCACCGATCCCGGTGGCCGAGCGCACGGCTCAGCAATGGAGCACCATGTGCGGGGCCGAGACGCAGTTTGCCGCGATACGCCGCGCGGTGGATCGCCTCGGCCCTGGCTGGGAGGCTTCAGCACCCGCTCGTTAGTCGGCTCCGCAACGGTCGACCCGATACCGCGCCACGACCGCCTCGTCGAGGTGCCGAGTCCTGGCCCGCTCGGAGCCCTGCGCCCGGCCTAGCGCTGTCGCAGCTGGGTCTGGGTTGCACGGATCTCCGCCGTCAACGGAGCCAGGTCCGCGCACGGCGTCGAGTAGAGCGTTGCGAAGGCTGGGTTCTCTCGTGAGGAGAAGTGCGCCGCCATCTCCTCTCTCGCCCTCCCCTCGTCCCGCGCGACGATCGCCTCGTAGATGCGCCGGTGCCGGGGGGCGTCGAACAGCTCCGGGTCGTCGACGTCGGGCACGAGCAAGCTCGACGCGATGAGCGCGTGCAACGGCGCCAGGACCGTCGTCAGGGCCGGAAGCTGGGCGGCTCTGATCACCGCCTGGTGGAAGGCGAGGTCCTCGGCGAAGGCCGCGCGCCAGTCCCCGATCGCGAGCGCCGACTCCATCGCCGCGACGTGGAGCGCCAGCTCCTCGCAGTCCTCGTCGGTACGGCGCCGGGCCGCCGCGACCACGACGCCGGACTCGATCACCGCCCGGGCATCGAAGAAATCGCCGATCGAGGCCTTTGAGCGCAACAACAGCATCAATATGGCGTCGGCATAGGCAGCGGTCGTGGGCTGTGCGACGCTCATGCCGAAGCCGTGACGTACCTCGACGAGGCCGCGGGCGGCGAGATTTTGAATGGCGTCCCTCACCACCGAACGGCTGACCCCGAACTGGGCCGCCAGCTCGGGCTCGGGAGGCAGGCGATCTCCGGCCGCCCATTCACCGCGGACGATCGAGCCTTCGATGGCGGCGATCAGAAGAGATGCCAGAGATGCGCCCCGGGCAAAATCAGACATCATTTGTATGATGACTTATCGTCGACTCGCGGTCAAGCCGCGCGGGGGTCGGCCGCGCGTGTCGCAGCCGAGAAGCGCCTCATTCACCTCGACTTTTCCGGTGAGAAGGGCCGCTCACCACAGTCCGCCGAGCGCGACGGTGATGGCCTGCCCGCTCACGCCGCTCGACTCGGGCGAGCAGAGAAAGCTGATCGTCTCGGCCACCTCCTCGGCGGTCGCGACACGGCCGGCCTCATAGCTCGCCGATCTCTCTGACCACACCTGCTCGGCGCCGATGCCTCTCTGCGCGGCCTCGACGAGGGCCGACCTCTCCGACATCTCCGTCCTGATCCATCCGGGAAGCACGGCATTGCAGGTGACCTGATGCGGTGCGAGATCTTGAGAGATGGCGCGCATCAGCCCGAGGAGACCCGACTTTGAGGCGCAATAGGCCGGCATGCCCGGCGCTCCGACCTCTCCGGCCGTTGAGCTCACCATGACGATCCGGCCCCAGCCACGACTCGTCATGTCCTTGGCGGCCTCACGGCAGAGCCGAAACGGGGCGTCGAGATTGACCGCCATCGTCGCGCTCCACACCTCGTCTGGTGTCTCGGTAATCGAGCCCTCGTCGGCTGACCCGAGGCCGGCATTGTTGACGAGAATCTCCACGGGTCCGAGGCGGCGACGCGTCTCGTCGATCGCTTGCGCGCAACCGTCCTCGGTGACGAGATCACAGACCAGATAGGCGATATCGACCTCTTCGGCGAGGCGGGCGAGCTCCGCCTCTCGACGGGCCACCGCCATGACCCGAGCCCCGCGCTTGGCGAGCGCCACCGCGGTTGCCCGTCCGATCCCGCTGCTCGCGCCGGTCACGAGGGCCACTCGGTCCTTCATATGCGGCTCACGCCCTACGCCGGCATCGGATCCATGTCGGAGCCGTTCAACAGCTGCGCCTCGTAGGAGCCGTTGTCCGTGCTCCCCCACAGACGGCGCTCCCTGATGAACGGGAGGGGGATCGCCGGGTCCGCGGTGTCGATCTCGCGGGCGAGCCGGTGACCGTCGAAGATGCAGTCCACCATCATGCTCGGGGCGGCGGCATCGCCGATCATGTAGACCGCCTCGACGCCGTTGGCCTCGAGGGCGGCCTTGTCGGACTTGAGCTCGTGATAGAGGGCGTCGTCCGAGAGCCGCGCCGTGCACAACACGACGCTGTCGACCTCGAACTCGTCCTTGTGCGAAGGATCCCACATGTTGTAGGCGCTCACGAGGCCGGGCGCGAACCGGTCGACCATCGTCTCGGTATGGATGTGCACGCCCAGGCGGTGCAATTCGCGGTGCATCATCGGCGCCTCGAGCGTGAAGTCCATGTACTTGCCGATGTCGCCACGGTGCGTGAGAAGCCAGACCTCATGACCCTCGCCCGCAAGCTTCTGGGCGATCGTGACGCCCATGTAATAGGCCTCGTTCTCGAGGATCAGCACTCGGTGACCGATCTCCTTGGTGCCGAGCGCCACCTCCTTCGGTGTGGCCTGCCAAGGGAGGGTGGCGTCCGCGCCCGGGATCGTGTCGTGCGTGGCGGAATTGAGGCCATCGGTTGCCCAGTGGCATCCGGTCGCCACGACGACGATCTCCGCCCCGTACTCGCGAACCTGCTGGGCGTCGAGACTGCTTCCCGTGTGGATCTCGACGTTCTTCAGCTTGTCGAGCTGGATCTGACGGTAGTTGACGACCCGCTGCCAGTCGCCGAGACCCCGCGCGGTGCCGCGGAAAATGTTCGGCTTGCCGTCGGAGTGACCCAGCGTCGAGACCCAGTTGACGTTGCCGCCGATGCTCCGCTCCGCTTCGACGAGGTGCACGGCAGACATCTCCCGCTTGCCGAGGACCATGGCGCACTCCATCCCGGCCGGCCCTGCGCCGACGACGAGCACGCTCTTGTCCGCGTTGCGAGCCCGGTGGAAGCGCTCCGGGTGCCAGCCGCGACGATACTCCTCGCCCGCGGTGGCGTTCTGGGTGCAGGTCATTGGCGGACCGCCGATCTCCCAGCGGGAGATGCACTGATTGCATCCGATGCACTCGCGAATGTCGTCGAAACGGCCCTCCTCGATCTTCCGCGGCAGGAACGGATCGGAGATCGACGGGCGGGCCGCACCGATGATGTCGAATTGGCCGGAGTTGATGATGGCGATCATGGTGTCCGGGTTCGTGACTCGGCCCACACCGACAACCGGCTTGGTCGTATGGTTCCCGGGCTTGACGGTGCCGGTGTACGGCTGCTCGTGGTTCTCCTCGAAGAACCGGGAAGGACCGGCGTTCTGCCCCCACTCGGCGATGTCGCCGACCGTGAGGTCCCAAAGGTCCACAAGGTGGTCGACATATTCGACGAAGCGGTAGCCGTCCTTCTCGAGCTCGATGCCGGCGGCACCGTAGAGCGAGTCCACGGCGAAGCGCGACGCGATCGCGCAATCGTCGCCGACGGCCGCACGCACCTTCTCGAGACTCTCACGCCAGAACCGAGCGCGATTCTCGAACGACCCCCCGTACTCGTCGGTCCTCTTGTTCGCCCAGGGCGACAGGAACTGCAACGGCAGATAGCTGTGGGCACCGTAGACGTAGACGATGTCGAAGCCCGCGTCGCGGGCGCGGATCGCGCCATCGACATAGTACTGCTGGACGCGTTGGATGTCGTCGACGTCCATGGTTCTCGGGTAGATGTTGGACTCGAACTCCGACGCGATCTGGGACGGTCCACGGGGCGTGTCCCGGGTCTCATGGCAAGGGGCGTGAGGCCCTCCGTACCAGAGCTCGATCCCGGCAAGTGCGCCGTAGTGATGGAGGCGGTCGCACATGACCTTCAGGTTCTGCACGTCACCCTCGTCCCAGATCCGCGCCGACACTCTCATCGTGTCGTCGGACTCGGGGCTGATCGAGCAGTACTCCGTGCAGCACGCTGCCCAGCCGCCCTCTGCCTTGATCCCCCGGTGGTACGCCTGGAAGCCGGGCTTCTCGGACCCGGCACCGATGCAGTGGGGCACCTGATAGAAGCGGTTCTTCAGAGTCTTCGGCCCGATCTGGATGGGCTCGAAGAGCACGTCGTACTTGGAGTCACGGGCCACGGGAACCTCCTGAGTGTGCGTGTTTAAAGCGGGTTCTGCGTATCCTCACAGTGAACGAAGTTGACTCTAGGTGGCCGCCTCCGCTCCTGCAACAACCGCGATGTCAACTGCTCTGGACCGCCCCCCGGTCGGGAGTGACGTTCTCGGGCAGCGAACGATCGCAGGTGGGAGTCCATGATGTCGACGACTTTGCGGGCGGTCATCCGCTCGGGCTCGAGCATCGCCTGAATCGAGAGCCCGTCGATGAGCGCCGCGGTTCGCGCGGCCTCGTCGGCACAATCGAGATCGTGCGGCAGCTCGGTGTCGGCCACCGCCTCCTCGAAGTGACCCCGGAGAAGCGAGCACCATTCGCCGTAGCTCCGCCGCTGAAAGGTCGCGAGACTGGCGTCGCCGACGGCGCGCCCCCAGAAGCTCATCCAGACGGTCATCTCGAGTTTGCGCTCGTTGCCGACGGGCAGCACCTCCCCGATCGCTGCCTGCAGCGCTGTGAGCCCCCGCAGGCCCGCGGTCGCGCGCTCGACTCGTTCGACCTCCTGGCTGTTCAACAACCGGAGCGCGGAGAGCAGCACGTCATCTTTGTTCCTGAAGTAATGAGCGATCACCCCGGTCGAGTACCCGGCCTCGGCTGCGATCTCCCTGATGCTGACCCGGTCGATCCCGACTCGAGCCATGAGGCGCCAAGTCGCCTCGAGGACCTCCTCGCGCCGCTCGGTTCGGTCGACCAGCTTCGGCATCGTTGCCACGCCCCCGTCGCTTTTTCCACGACAAACGTACCAAGAAGATCCGTCGCGAGCCGGGGACGATCACCGAGTCGGTGCCCAGGGATTCGAGGCTACCCGCCAGGGTGGGGTCCCGGGGCCGACCGGGCGGATGAGCCGGGGAGACCGGGCCCAAGCACGAGGCGCGCGTCGAGCGCATAGGCACCGGAACGGCAAACGAGAAGCGGATTGACCTCGATCTCCGAGATCTCCGGGTAGCCGGCGGCAACCTTCGAGATGGCGGCGAGCGTCCTCGCCGCCATCTCGACGTCGAGCGGTGGGCGACCCCTCGTGCCGAGCAGCAGCGAGGCACCCTGGAGCGACCGGATCAGCCTGACGGCCCCGTCCTCGTCAACTGGTGCGAGCGCGACGGCGACGTCCGACAGCACCTCGGCGTAGATGCCCCCGAGGCCGACGACGGCCACCGCGCCGAAGCGCGGGTCACGACGCGCTCCGACGAGCAACTCGACACTGTTCTGGGTGGCGATCATCGACTCGACCGAGAGCGCCTCCGGCCCGAGTCGCCACCACAGGTCGGTTGCGGCTCGCTCGAGCGCGGCGTCGTCCCCCAGATCGAGGACCACGCCTCCGGCATCGGACTTGTGCTCGAGCGCCGCCGCCTTCAGGACGACCGGGTAGCCGAGCTCGTGCGCCGCCCTGCGCGCCTCGTCGAGGTCGCGCACCTTGCGAGCGGGAACGACCCACACGCCTGCAGCCTCGAGGAGCGAACGCGCCGCCCAGTAGCCCTCGGCGGCCGGCCCCGCTGACGGCGAGGGGAGCTCCGGAAGGCCCGCGGGCGGGCCCAGGGCCCGGCGGATCAGCCGCGCGAGCACGAAGGCAGCCGCCTCGACGTCGGCATAGACGGGAACGCCGCCGGAACGGAGCAAGGCGAGCGGCTCCTCGTCTCCGCCCCGACTCGCGTCCTCGGCCGCGAGCGGGTGCATGGAGTGGACGACGACCGGCTTGCGAGTGGCGCGAATCGACCGGGCGAGCCCCGGGGCAACCTCGCGCTCGGCCCCGGCGAGCTCAGGTCCGTAGGAGCTGTAGGCACCGAAGTACCCGGTGAGCAGGACCGCGTCGACTTCGGACGATTCCAGCAATTCATCCATCGCCCGCTGGAAGGACCAGATGTCCTGCTCCCCTCCGCCGGCGAGGTCGACCGGATTGTCGGTGCCACCCGTGGTTCCGATCGCGCCGGTAAGCCGTGCCGCGAGCTCGCTCGAGAAGGCCGTCACCGAGAGCCCGGCCGCCTCGACCACGTCGGCGGCGAGGGCGCCGTGACCTCCTCCGTCGGCGAGCACCGCGACCCTGCGCCCGGTCGCCGCCGATCCGAGCAGGAGGCCCTCAATGACATCGATCATCTGTTGGGGCGTCGACACCCGCTCAATTCCCGCCGCTTCACAGGCGGCGTCGATCGAGCGGGCGCCGCTCACGATCGCGCCGGTGTGCGAACGCGCCGCTCGGGCGGCGGCCTGGCTTGTCCCCACCGTGAGCAGGACAAGCGGCTTACCGCCAGCCGAGCACGACGCGGCCGCCTCGAGAAAGCGCCGTCCGTCGCGAAAATCCTCGCAATAGACCGCAATCGCCTCGATGGCATCCGAGGCGGCGAAGGACACGATCAGCTCCGCGACGTCGAGATCGGCCTGGTTGCCGGTCGAGGCGAACCGGCTGAAGCCGAGCCGCGCCTGCGCGGCCTTCGCCCCGAGCTCGAGCGCCAGGTTGCCGCTTTGGGAGATCAGGCCGATCGGGCCGATCGGTAGATCGTTGGACGTGAGGTAGAGCTCGGCACCGACGTCGAGCAGGCCGAGGCAATTGGGGCCGAGCAGAACGGCTCCCGCCTCGCGAACTCGAGCAGCTACTGCGCGTTCGAGCTCGCGGCCCTTCGGCCCGGTCTCCCCAAGACCTGCGCTGATGCCGACGATCGCGCGAGCTCCGGCCTGAAGCGCGTCGTCGACGGCATCCGAGAAGGCGGTGGCAGGCACGGTGACGACGGCGAGGTCGACGCCCCCGGGAATCTCGGACGCCGATCGCAGGCTCGGCCTGCCGAGCACCGAGCTGCGCTTGTGGTTGACCAAATGGACGCGACGACGATGCTCGCCCCGCAAGGCTCCCCGCGCCAGCCAGTTCCCCCACTTGCGAGGATCGTCCGAGGCACCGACGATCGCGATCGAATCGGGCGAGAACAGCCGCGCCAGATCTCGGGATCCCACGATGTCCGCCACGCTAACGGCGCAACCGGCCGGAGACCGGACCGACGAGGGCGGCGCCGGCCCGTGGTCTGCGCCCCGTCGAGCGCGGTTCGCCAGCGCTCAAGAGCGTGTCAGATCGCGAGAGATGACGAGCCGCTGGATGTCGGACGTGCCCTCCTCGATCTCCTCGAGCTTGGCGTCGCGCATCCACTTCTCCACGAGGTACTCGCGCGAATACCCCCATCCGCCAAGAGTCTGTACGGCGGCCCAAGTCGCGAACATGGCCGTCTCCGACGCGACGAGCTTGGCCATCGCTGCCTCGGTCGTGGCGCGAAGGCCGGCATCGAGTCTGCGGGCGGCTCTCCACACCATGAGCCGGGCGGCTTCGACGCGCGTCACCATGTCGGCGAGGCGAAACGCAACCGCCTGGTGCTCGATTATCGGTTTGCCGAATTGGCGGCGCTGCGCCGCGTATTCGACCGCGTACTCGGTGGCTGCCCTCGCAACGCCGGTGGCCGACGCTCCCAACACGACGCGAGAGGCGTCGAAGGTTTGCATCAGCCCGAGGAAGCCCTGGCCCTCGTCGCCCAGACGGTCCGCCTCGGGCACGAAGACGTCCTCGAGGATCATCTCGGCATTGACGAGCGCTCGCTGGCCCATCTTCCGGAACGGCTGGGAGAAGCTGAGGCCCTCGGCGCCCCGGGCCATGACGAAGGCCGTGACGCCGCGGGCGCGCCGGGCCGGGTCCACCGTCGCGAACACGACGTAGAGCTCGGCCGGCCCGGCGTTCGATATCCAGGTCTTCCGGCCGGTCAGGCGGTACCCGCCCGCGGTCGCCACCGCCCGCGTCTGCAACGACGCGGCATCGGAGCCCACGTCCGGCTCGGTCACGGCCAGCGCGGTCAGCGGAGGGCTCGGGCCGACAAGCGGCGAAAGGAACCGCTCTTTCTGCTCGGCGGTGCCGAGCTCGAGCACCGGATGGGCGAAAAATCCGTTCGAGGTGAGCAGGTTGCCGATGGCGAGGTCGCCCGCGCACAGTTCCTCTTGCACGAGGCACTGGGTGAAGACGTCGCCGAAGCCGCCACCGCCGAGCTCTTGGGGCAACATGAACGAAGTGAGCCCTATCGCCGCCGCCTTACCCCAGATCTCCCAGGGCACGAGAACGTCGGCCTCGTCGACTTCCCGGGCCACCGGGCGGATCTCGTCCCGGGCGAACTGGCGGCACAGACGGACGATCTCCTCCTGCTCGTCGGTGAGCGCCACGAGCTCGGTCGGCAACCTCGCCATCTCTTCTCCTGTTCCGACTGTTGGGGTGGCGGCCAGGCTACCGGCTTCGTTGACAGCGTAGAAGGGTGCGCGTAACGTTCACGCGACCCGGCATCCGAACGATGCCGGCGCCGGGCTAGCGGACCGAGGCGGGCTTGATGGGTCGACAGCCGGCGTGATGCAACCGAGCGAGGATGGTCCACGGCTGTACGCGTTCCGGTGCGGCGGGGAGCGGGTCCCCGGGTCGCTCATCGACCCGTTCGGCGACGAGCGGGGAGAGACCCTGTTCCTCCCCTACTTCTTCTACTACCTGCAGTGTCGAGCGGGCCGAGTCCTCTTCGACTGCGGCCCGCACCCCGATCTCGCCACCGATCCCGCCGCTCGGATCGGCAAGGGCGCCGAGATGTCGGACGTTCACGTCGCGCTCGGCGACGACGTCGGGAGCAAGCTCCGTGGCATCGGCGTCGACCCGCAAAGCGTGGACCTCGTCGCGCTGTCCCACCTCCACTACGACCATTGCGGCGGCTTGGAGCAGTTGACGGGCGCCGATGTCTACGTCCAGGCCAACGAGCTGTCGTTCGCAGGCTCGCCGCCCTCCTACCAACGCGACGCGTACGTCGGCGCCGATTTCGCCTCGGTGGAAGCGTCGAAGTGGCGCCAGCTCCACGGCGAGCTCGACCTGCTGGGTGATGGCACTCTGCTGCTGTTTCCCACTCCGGGTCACAGCGCCGGCCACCAGTCGTTGCTCGCCCGCCTGAAGACCCGGACGATCGTGCTCGTCGGTGATGCCGCCTATGACCCCGTGAAGATGCGCGAGCGCCGCCTGCCGGGCTACCTCTGGAACCCGGACAAGGTCATCGAGACCTGGGAGCGCCTCGAGGAACTGGAGCGATCCGAAGGCGCAGAGCTCGTGCTCTCGCACTACGTGAACCCCGGCATGCCGCTCGCGCCCGAACGGTGGTTCTCTTGAGCGTGGCCCTGCGCGAACGGGTGCTCGTGGTCGAGCACGAGCGGGACGCCGGGCCCGAGATGTTCGGGCGGTGGCTGGCGGCGGCGGGAGTCGCGGTCGACATCTGTCGCCCCTATGCCGGTGACGAGCTCCCCGAAAGCCTTGACCACGGAGGTCTGATGGTGCTCGGCGGGTCGATGGGCGCCTGCGACGACGCCGCGGTGCCGTGGCTCGCGCGAGTGCGGTCGATGCTCGCCGAAGCGAGCTCGAGCCGCCGTCCCGTGCTCGGCATCTGCCTCGGTGCCCAGATGCTTGCGGCAGCCTGCGGCGGAAAGGTGGAGCCGAGCCCGTCGGGAGGCGAGCTCGGGCTCGGGCGGATCGACCTCAACGACGAGAGCCGGCGCGATCGGCTCTTCGCCCCGATGGCGTCGCCGGTCGAGGCCGCCCAATGGCACGATGACGAGATCACCGAGCTGCCTGCAGGAGCGGTGCTCTTAGGTTCGAGTGCGCGCTGCTCTGTGCAGGCGTTCCGGGTCGCCGATCGCGCCTGGGGAGTGCAGTTCCACCCCGAGGCGAGTGGCGCGGTCATGCAGGCGTGGGCCGAAGCGGAGCACTCGCTCCCACCGGCTCGCCTGCGGCAGGTGCAGCTTGCGATCTCCGCCGTGCGCGCAGCCGAGGAGCGGTTGTTCGAATACTGGAGGGGATTCGCCGAACGGTTCGCAGCGATCGTGAAGGAGGGATGACCATGCGGGAGTACCGGCTGTACGTGGATGGCACCTGGGGCCCGGGCGGCGGCGGGACGATGCCGGCGACGAGCCCCTCGACCGGCGAAGCCTTCGCCCATGTGGCGGTGGCCGATGTCGGCGATGTCGACCGTGCCGTGCGGGCGGCAGTCGCTGCCTCACGGGGCTGGGCGGCAAGCTCTGCGTTCGAGCGCTCGGGCTGCTGCGAGTCGGTAGTCGACGCCATTCGTGCGCGGCGCGACGAGCTCGCCCGCGCCCTCAGCGAGGACCAGGGCAAGCCGCTGTTGGCCGAAGCGTACGGAGAGGTCGACGAGCTGTGCGAGTACTTCAAGATGGCAGGCGAGGACGCGAGACGGCTCGAGGGCTCGCTACCGCCGTCCACCTCTGCCGGCGCCCGGGTGCTCGTCGCGCGGGTCCCACTCGGCGTCGTCGGGATCGTGTCGCCATGGAATTGGCCTTACACGATGGGGGCGGAGGTGTTCGCTCCCGCTCTCGCGGCCGGCAACACAGTGGTCTGGGTGCCGGCGCCGACGACAGCCGCCTGTTCGGCGCTGCTCTCCGAGGTCATCGCCGAAGCCACGCTGCCCCCGGGGGTCTTCAACTTTCTCCCCGGCCCGGGGGCGATCGTGGGCGACGCCGTCGTCGCGCATCCGGGCGTCAACGCGGTCGGCTTCGTCGGCTCGGTTGCCACGGGTCGGCGCGTCGCCGAGCGCGCTGCCGGCAAGACGCAGATTCTCGAGCTCGGCGGCAACGGTCCAATGGTCATCCTGGAGGACGCCGACCTCGAGCTCGCGACCGAAGCGACGCTCGAAGCCGCCTATCTGTGCGCAGGGCAGAGCTGCACCGCCGGCGAGCGTTTCCTCGTCCACTCGTCGGTACGGGCCGAATTCGTCGAGCGCGTCGCGGCGGCGACAGCTGAGCAGGTCCGGCTCGGCGATCCGTTCGATCCCCTCACGACGATGGGACCGCTCAACAACGAGCCGAACGCCGAGAAATTCGACGCTCATGTGGCCGACGCCCGCGAGCGCGGAGCGAAGACCGTCTGCGGAGGCAACCGGGCCCCGGGGTTTCCGACTCGGCTCTTCGCGGAGCCCACCGTGCTCGACGGGGTGGCCCTCGAGATGACGATCGCACGCGACGAGACGTTCGGCCCGGTCGTGCCGGTCATCGAGATCTCCTCGGACGCCGAGGCGCTCGAGATCACCAATGGCTCACCGTTCGGACTCACCGCCGCGGTGTTCACCGAGGACCTCGAACGTGGGCTCGCCTTCGCCGAGGCGGCACGCGCGGGTTGGGTCAACATCAATGCCTCGACCAACCTCTGGGAGTCGCACCTGCCCTTCGGCGGCCGCTCCGGGAGCATCAGCGGGCGTGGCCGTGTCGGCGGCCGCTCGCTGCTCGAAGCTTTCACCGAGCCGAAGACGATCCACTTCCCGGCCCCACGGGCCCGTTAGCGCCTCCTTATTCCCGTAATCCGGCGTCTGGCGACCGCGAGCCAGAGCGGCGAGAATGACCCGCATGAACGAACCTAACCACCGCGCCAGCGCGGTCATCATCGGCGCGGGGATCGTCGGCAACAGCCTCGCCTACCACCTGGCTCGGCTTGGTTGGCGCGACCTCGTGCTCCTCGACAAAGGCCCGATGCCCAATCCCGGCGGCTCGACCGGACACGCTTCGAACTTCATCTTCCCGGTCGACTACTCAAAGATGATGACCGAGCTCACCGAAGACAGCTCCGCGCAGTACAAGCAACTCGGGGTCTTCACCGAGAGCGGCGGGATCGAGGTCGCGAGAACCGACGCACGGCGCCAGGAGCTTCGCCGCCGGGCGTCGGCTGCAAAGGCCTGGGGCATTCCGTGCGAGCTGTTGAGCCCGGCCGGAGTCGCGAAGCTGGTTCCCTACATCAACACCGAGGCGATCCTTGAGGGCCTGTACTTCCCCACGGTGGGCGTGGTCGACTCGCTCCGGGCGGGAACGCTCATGCGAGAGGAGGCGCAACAGATGGGCGCGCTGGAGGTGCGGGCCAACACCGAGATCGTCGGCATAGAGCGATCCTCCGACGGCAGGCGGATACAGACCGTCAGAACGACCGGAGGCGACATCGAGACTGACGTCTGCGCCATCTGCTGTGGGGTGTGGAGCCCGCGCATCGCCCGGATGGCCGGCGCCTGCATCCCACTCACCCCCATCGTGCACCAGATGATCAGCGTCGGCCCGATCCCGCTCTTCGCCGACACCGTCGGCGAGATCGTCTACCCGATCGTGCGCGACATGGACACGAACATGTACGAACGCCAGCACGGCGGGGACATGGAGGTGGGTTCGTACGCCCACCGGCCGATCATCGTGCAGCCAGACGAGATCCCTTCCATCGAGCAGTCGGTGCTCTCGCCGACGGAGCTGCCGTTCACCCAGGACGACTTCGACCCTCAGCTGGCCGAGGCGCTCGAACTCATGCCGGAGCTTCTCGGCGACGAGAAGGTCGGCATCCGCTATGCCATCAACGGCCTCATCTCGATGACACCCGATGGCCACCCGGTGCTCGGGGAGACACCGGAAGTGAAGGGTTTGTGGTCCGTCGCCGCGAGCTGGATCAAGGAGGGTCCCGGCATCGGGCGAGCGGTGGCGGAGTGGATGAGCGGGAGCGCACCGGAGATCGACGTGCACGAGACCGATATCGCGCGCTTCTACGGACACCAGCGCACAAGAGAGCATGTCGCGGCGAGGGCTCGGGAGGGCTTCAACAAGATGTACGGGCTCGTGCATCCGGCCGAGCAGTGGGAGTCGGAGCGACCGACGCGCCTGAGCCCCGTCTACGACCGCGAGCGCGAGCTCGGGGCGGTCTTCTTCGAGACCGTAGGATGGGAGCGACCCTTCTGGTACGCGAGCAACGAGTCGCTGCTCGAACGGTACGCCGACCGCGTCATGGCGCGAGACGCCGAGTGGGAGTCCCGCTGGTGGTCGCCGATCATCAACGCCGAGCACCTCGCGATGCGAGACGCCTGCGGTCTGGTCGACTTGTCCGCATTCGTGGTGTTCGACGTCACCGGTCCCGGGGCCTTGCCCGCCCTGCAGCGGCTCACGGTCTCGCAGATGGACGTTGCGGTCGGACGGGTCGTGTACACCTCCCTGCTCGACGAGCGGGGCGGCTTCAAGTCCGACCTCACGATCATGCGCCTCGGCGCGGATCACTTCCGCGTCGTCACCGGCGGGGCGACGGGAATGACCGAGCAGAAGTGGTTCCGGGACCACCTGCCCGAGGACGGCTCGGCGCAGCTCACCGACCTCACGTCCGCCTGGACGACGTTCGGCCTCTGGGGTCCTCGTGCGCGAGATGTCCTGCAGGGGTGCACCGGTGACGACGTCTCCAATCTCGGTTTCTCGTTCGGGACGTGTCGGTCGATCGAGCTCGACGGCGTCACCGTGCTCGCTTCTCGCATCTCCTATGTGGGCGAGCTCGGATGGGAGCTCTACGTGCCGATCGAGGAGGGCGCCCGCGCCTGGGACACGCTGTGGGAGGCCGGCCGGCAGCATGGCATCGTCCCAGTCGGCATCGGCGTCTACGGCACGACGGGGCGGCTCGAGAAGGGCTATCGCGCCTTCGGCAACGAGCTGACGGCCGACTACGACATCGTCGAAGCCGGCATGGCGCGACCCGCGGTGAAGAAGGACGATTTCATCGGAAAGGGACCCTACGTCGGCCAACGCGAACGCGCACCCGTCGCGCTGCTCTGCACGTTGACCGTGGACGACCACCGCTCGGCGAACGGACCGCTCCGCTACATGCTCGGCGGCGAGCCGGTGCTCACCGCCGACGGCGAGCGGCTGGTGGACGAGAAGGGTCGGCCGTCGTACGTGACGAGCGCCGGCTCGGGCCCCTCGGTCGGCAAGCATCTCCTGCTGGCCTACCTCCCGACCGCCCACGCGAAGCAAGGCTCGAGCCTTGCCGTCGAGTACTTGAGCGAGTCCTACCCGGTCACGGTCGCGGTCGTCGGATCGACGCCGCTGTTCGACCCGGGCAACGAGCGGGTCAGAAGCTGAGCGGCGTGAACATTCTCGTCTGCATCAAGCGCGTCCCGATGGTCGGCGGCAGGATCGCCGTGACCCCCGACGCGCAGGACGTCGACACGCGCCTGCTCGGGTTCACCGTCAGCCCGCACGAGGAGTGCGCCGTCGAAGAGGCGGTCAGGATCGTGGAGCAGCGAGGTGGGGTCGTGTCGGCGCTCACCCTCGGACCGCCCGATGCGGCCGAGCAATTGCGCGACGCGGTGGCGATCGGAGCGGGCAAGCTGATCCTTCTCGAGACCGACGGTCGTGAGTGGGGCCCGATCGCAACGGCGGGCGCGATCGTGGAGACCGTCGTCCGCTACGAAACCGCCGGCGAGCCGTACGACCTGATCCTGTTCGGCAACGAGGCCGCGGACACCGGCGACTACCAGGTTGGCGTCCGGGTCGCTCACGCCCTCGGCCGCCCGTGCGTCACCGGGATCAAGCACCTCGAGATCTCCGACACCTCTGTGCGGGCGCGACGCGAGTTCCGCGGCGGTGACGAGCTCTTCGAGCTGTCCATGCCGTCGGTCGTGACGGTGAAGGAAGGAATCAACCTTCCGCGCTATCCCTCACTGCCGGGCCGCATGCGGGCGAAGAAAGCGGTCATCGAGCAGGTCGTCCCGGAGTGGCACGAGGACCCGGTACGAAAACAGGAGCTCCGGGTCCCCGTCGTCGAGCGCCAGCGCGCCGAGATCCTCGGCAGCGGAGTCGAGGCGGTACCGGCGTTGCTCGGCCTGCTCGAGCGGTTGGGTGTGCTCCCGTGACCGTCCTGTGCCTTGTCGAATACGAGAGCGAGGGCCCGATCGACGCCTCGCTGCGAGCGCTCACCTTCGCCAGATCATTCGGCCAGTCGTCCGGCGAGGCGCTGGCGGTGGCGGTCGTCGGCAGCGCCGGGCAAACGGTGCTCGGTGAGCTCTCGTCGTATGCGGTCTCCGATGTCTACGCGATCGAGTCGGACGAGCTCGACTCCTACGCTCCGGCAGGATGGGCGCGGGCGCTCGTCGAGCTCGTGTCGGCGACCTCGGCCAGCGCCATCGTCGCCGCCGGCACGGATCGAGGCAACGAGGTGATGGCTCATGTCGGCGCGCTCACCGGGCTCGCGATGGTGGCCAACTGTCTCACCGCCTCGCGCTCGGGTCCGACGACGGTCCGACTCAGCCGCCAGCGCTGGGCCGGCAGCCTCATCGAGGACGCCGTCCTCGATGCGACGCCCGCCTTGCTCACGGTCGCCTTCGACGGGGTCGCGGCCGAGCCGGCGCCGACGGGAGCTTCGACGGCGGTTCACGTCCATCACCCGTCATTGTCCGATCAGGACTTGAGGGTCAAGGTCTCGCAGTGGTTGGGCCGCAGCGCCGGCATCTCGCTCGCGGACGCCCGCGTCGTCGTCGGGGGTGGGCGCGGAGTCGGTGGCCCGGAAGGCTTCGCACCGATCGAGGAGCTTGCCGCTCTCCTCGGTGCCGCCGTCGGGGTGTCGCGGGTCGTGACGAGCCTCGGCTGGCGCTCGCACAACCAGCAGGTCGGTCAAACGGGGACGCGCATCTCGCCCGACCTCTACCTCGCCTGCGGCATCAGCGGCGCCATCCAGCACCTGGCCGGTTGCCAGAGCGCCAAGCACGTGGTGGCGATCAACACCGATCCCGACGCGCCGATCATCTCGCGCGCCGACTACGCGGTCATCGGCGACTTGAACACGATCATCCCTGCGCTCGTGACCGCGATCCGGGCGCGGAGTCCGGGCGGCGCCGGCGAGACCTAGCCGGGCGTGCTCGGACCGGTGCTGCGACGGTAGTAATCGACCGTGACCGGTGGCAGGGGCGTGTTGCCGAGTATGAGGTCGGCGGCCTTCTCGGCCACCATCATGACCGGCGCGAAGATGTTGCCGTTCGTCACATAGGGCATGACCGACGCGTCAACGACCCTCAGGCCCTCCAGTCCGTGAACCTTCAGATTCGTGGGATTGACGACGGAGCGGTCGTCGGTCCCCATCTTGCACGTACACGAGGGGTGAAGAGCCGTCTCTGCGTCGCGGGCGACCCAGTTCAGGATCTCCCGGTCGGTCGACACCGCCGGACCAGGCGAGAGCTCGCCACCGGTGAACTCGTCGAAGGCAGGCTGGGAGAGGATGTGCCGGCCGACCTGGACCGCCTCCACCCACTCCCTGCGGTCCTGGTCAGTTGACAGGTAATTGAAGCGCAGTGCCGGCCGGACGGTCGGGTCCAGCGACTTGAGCTTCACCGATCCCCGGGAATCGGAGTACATCGGCCCGATGTGGATCTGATAGCCGTGGCCACCCGCAGGTGCCGAGCCGTCGTAGCGGATCGCGATCGGCAGGAAGTGGAACATCAAGTTGGGGTACGCGACATCGTCGTTGCTGCGGGCGAACCCGCCCGCTTCGAAGTGGTTCGTCGCTCCAGGACCTCTGCGGAACAAGAGCCACTGCAGGCCGATCCAGGGTCGGTTGCGCCATTTGAGCGCAGGGGCGACCGAGACCGGCTGGGTGCATGAATGCTGGATGTACACCTCGAGGTGATCCTGGAGGTTCTCGCCGACCCCGGGAAGGTCCTGCACCACGTAGGCATCGAGGGCCCTCAGCTCGTCGGCGTTGCCCACACCGGAGAGCTGGAGCAGCTGCGGGGAGTTGATGGCGCCGCCGCAGAGTATGACCTCGCCGGCCCTGATCTGACGACGAGCGCCAGGTCCTTTCACCTCGACGCCGACTGCCCGTCGTCCCTCGAAGAGGATCTTCGTCACGAAGCTCCGGCATTCGAGTTTGAGGTTCGGCCGATCCATGACCGGATGCAGGTACGCGCGGGCGGCGCTCAGTCGGCGACCGCGGCGGATCGTCCGGTCGAAGGCGGCGAAACCTTCTTGCCGGTAGCCGTTCACGTCGTCGGTGAGCTCATAGCCGGCTTCCTGCACGGCCTCGAAGAAGGCCCGGAAGAGTGGGCTCGTGGCCGGGCCGCGCTCGAGCACGAGCGGTCCGTTCGTGCCCCGGTACTCGTCGCCGCCGGCCAGGCAGGTCTCCATGCGTTTGAAGTACGGGAGGCAATGGGCATAGTCCCAATCCCCCATCCCCGGATCGGCCCCCCACCGCTCGTAATCGAGTGGGTTGCCGCGCTGAAAGATCATCCCGTTGATGCTGCTCGACCCGCCGAGGACTTTTCCCCGGGCGTGGTAGATCCGCCGGCCGTTCATGTACGGCTCCGGCTCGGACTCGTACTTCCAGTCGTAGAAGCGGTTCCCGATCGGAATCGTCAGCGCCGCCGGCATGTGAATGAAGATGTCCCAGCGGTAGTCGAGGCGTCCCGCCTCGAGGACGAGGACCTGAGTCGACCCGTCTGCCGTCAGACGGTTTGCGAGCGCACTCCCGGCGGAGCCGCCCCCGATGATGATGAAGTCGTACCGGTCCTGCTTCATGGGTTCGTCCCCTCCCTGGCCTCGGGCGACCTGCGGGATGCTATCTGGTCGGCTCCTGAGCGCGGCTCGGTCGTGCCGCCCTTGTGCTATGCGACAATGGTGCTGTGCTTCACTGACGGGCGGTGATTCGGTGCGAGTCTGCTCACCTCCGTTCCTTTCCAAGGTTCCTTCAGGAAGTAGGCGAATGCCCTCCAGAGCCTCCTTCGTTGCGAGGTGGTCACCCAGGATCGGTCGCAAGGCTGCCCGCTTCTACGTGCTCACGGGGCCGACGACGACGATAGGCATCTGGTCTGCGCCGATCTGGCTGATTCTCTTCCTCGTCGGGCAGCGCTGGTCCAGAATCTGCGCCTACGCGGTGGCTGGGATCGGTTTCGCCAGCCTCGCCTTCGCGGCGATCAGCCTGCACCTCATGTACCGCGAATTGACGGAGCGGTTCGGCTTCAAAGTCTCGTGGCGCAATGCCCCCACCTACCGCTACAAGGCCTTCGGGGCATGGTGCCGGGGCCATGGGCTCGATGCCGCCACCGGCCGTCCGTTGGACCCTGGTGCTCCTCGCGACCGACACGGGGGCGCCTCGCACCGCGCCCACTCACCCACTCGCCGATGAGCCGGGGCGCCTAAGCAGGTCTCGGTTCGCAGCAGGCGACATAATGAGAGGCCGCGGGCACCGATCGGGTTAGTCGGTCAGCCGCGATGATCCGAAGGGGGAGAGGATGATCAACGCCGGCGACACCGGGTTCGTTCTTCTGAGCGCCGCTCTGGTGATGGTGATGACGCCAGGCCTCGCCTTCTTCTACGGCGGCCTCGTGCGCAGGAAGAACTTTCTCGCCATCATGATGCAGAGCTTCATCTCGATGGGGGTCGTGACCGTGATCTGGGTGACGGTCGGCTATTCCCTCGCCTTCTCCGGCAACTTGGGGGGCGTCATCGGCAACCTCTCCTGGTTCGGCCTGAGAGGGGTCGGAGCCAAGCCGGGGCCCTACGCCGCCCATATCCCCGCACTGGCACACTTCATCTTCCAGGAGATGTTCGCGATCATCACCCCGGCGCTCATCACCGGCGCCTTCGCGGACCGGGTGCACTTCAAGAGCTACCTCAAGTTCCTGGTGATCTGGAGCCTGCTCGTCTATGTGCCGATCGTGCACTGGATCTGGGGGGGCGGCTTTCTCATGAAATGGGGCGTCCTCGACTTCGCGGGCGGAATGGTCGTGCATACGAGCGCCGGGTTCGCCGCCCTCGCATCGGTGTGGGTGGTCGGGGCGCGCAAGTTCGCGCCGGGCGAGCGGACGCTGCCGCACAATGTCGCCTTCGTCGGCCTCGGCACCGGCTTGTTGTGGTTCGGCTGGTTCGGGTTCAACGGCGGCTCGGCCCTCGCAGCCGACGGCGTCGCGGCACAGGCGTTCGTCAACACCGACATCGCTGCTTCGGTTGCGATGTGCACCTGGCTCGCCATTTCGTGGTGGAGGTTGGGCAAGCCGAGCCTGATCGGCGCGTTCACCGGGGCGGTCGCCGGACTCGCGTGCGTGACCCCGTGCGCGGGCTACGTGCCGACGTGGGCGTCGTTCGCGATCGGCCTGCTTGCCGGCGTGATCTGTTACCTCGCGGTCGAGCTCCGGGAGCGCATGAAATGGGACGACGCGCTCGATGTCTGGGCGGCACACGGCGTCGGCGGGCTCCTCGGATCGATCCTGCTGGGCGTCTTCGCCTACCTCTCGGTCAACTCGGCCGGCGCCAACGGGCTCACTGCCGGCAATGCCTCGTTTCTCGGCAAGCAGGTCGCCGCTGCCGCGCTGGTCGCGGTCTACGCGTTCGGCGTCACGTGGGTCATCCTCAAGGTCCTGAACCGGTTTGAGCCGATTCGGGTGCCGGACACAGTCGAGCTCCAAGGCCTCGACTCCGAGATGGAGGAGGAGCAGGCCTACATCTTGACCTGAGCGTCGCCCGCCTTCCGCGACCGGTGCCCCGCTCAGCTCGAACCGGGTTGGGCGGGCGCCTCCGAAGCCATGCCGCCGAGAACTGACTGACGCCACTCCTCGGTCTGGCGGACCTGGTTGAAGGTGAACACATGGAGGCCCTCGACGATCGAGGCCGGGTCCGCCAGAGCGACGCCGGTGCGTTCGAGGAGGCGGCTCGGGCTGTAGCCGCCTGGCGCGCCCATGCGGAGGAACCAGCCGGCGTGCCCGGAGAGAAAGCGGGCGGACTCCCCCACGCCGATCTTCCTCGCCATGTTCAAGAGCTTGGTGCGCTCGACCGGCCCTGCCATGCCCAGGTACAGGGGCAGGGCGACGCCGCGTTCCCGTATGCGCTTGATCCAGCGCCGCAAGGTTGCCGCGTCGAAACAGAGGTTGCTTACGATGTAGGTGGCGTAGTGCCGCTTGTCCCACATGGCCTGGACCGTGACGTCGTCGCCGATGCTGGGATGGCTCTCGGGGTAGCCCGTGATCCCCATGCGGGCGAAGGGCCGGCCGAGCGAGTCCAGCTGCACGAGGAGCGAGAGCGCGTTCTCGAAGCGCCCCGCCGGCCGATCCGCGTCGCCGGCCGGAACGAAGATGTCCTCGACCCCGCACGCGGTGAGCCGGTCCACGATGTCGGCGAGATGGGCCTCGTCGACCACGAGGCGGGCCGAGACGTGCGGCACGACCCGGTACCCGTGCTTGCACAGCCGCTCCGCGAGCCCGAGCGTCGCATCGAGCCCTTTGCTCGGCGAGGCGGTCACCGTCACGGTCACGTCGAGCGGCACCCATTCCAGGACCGATTCCTGGATCGAGTCGGTCGGGATGACCTCGAAGCGCGGATTGCGCAGCAGCGTCCCGGCTGCCTTCAGCCCGCTGCGCACTCCGGCCCTGTCCCGACGCCCGCAGGTGATCGCTCGAGCGCGCTCGCCGCCGCAGAGCACAGGAGCTGCTCGAGCTCGCGCTCGAGCGAGCTCACGCCAACCTCCAGAACCGTGAGCGGAAGGCCGAACCGCTCGGCCACATCCCGCGCCTCGGCTTCGAGGGCGGCGGTGCGCCGCTGCGCCAACCAGACGACCTTGCGGTAGTGACCGAAGTAGTCGCTCCACAGCTCGGGATGACGATCGAGGCCAAGCTCGCCGAGCACGGTCCGGCGGAAGCTCCGGACGAGAAAGTCGGTCAATACGTAGGTGCCGGCCTCCTCGGCGAACAGCTCCTGTATTCGCTCGGCGCCGGCGAACACGTCGTAACAGTGGAGGCCACCCAGGCGTCCGACCTGCAGTCGTTCGCACACTGCGTCGAGCGCGCCGTAGGTTCCACAGTCGGCATACGCGATGACGACCGACCGCCCCTGGGACTGCAATCGGCGGGCGAGCCGTTCAACCGCGGGCGCGATCTTGCCGGGACGGTTGTGCAGCAACGCCGGGAGGAGATGCAGCTCGACGTGCCATCCTCGGCGAGCCGCGATCTGGCGGATCGAGGATCCGAGCGCGCCGCAGGCGATCACGGCCAACTCCGGGTCGGCGGGGAAGGCCTCCTCAGGAAGGGAAGGCGAGCTGATCGACGAACCGGTCATTGAAGTCACTCCGGTCGGAGAGCTCGACATACTCCACCTCCTCGAGCAGCGCCATGGCGCCGGCGCGCTCTCTCAAGCTGAGCAGGGCCATCTTGGCCCCTTCGCCGGCCACGTTGCCCGCGCTCACGACCCGTAACACCGGCAGCTTGGGCACAAGACCGAGCCGGATCGCACTCGCGGGCGAGAGGTAGCTGCCGAAGGACCCGGCGAGCAGCACCTGCTGGATGTCCTCGGCTTTGAGGCCGGCCTCCTCGAGGAGGATGTGCCAACCGGTCGCGATCGCGGCCTTCGCGAACTGCAGCTCGCGGACGTCGCGCTGGGACAGGTAGATCGAACGGCCGACATCGCCTGGCTCGCCGAGCCAGTGGAGCACGAAGACTCGCTCCTTGCCGAGCTGGGTGAGCCTCGCCCCGATGCCCGGCGCGAGCGCGGCCGCCTCCTCGTCGGGGACGAATCTGCCCGATCCGTCGAGGAGCCTCAGCTGGACGAGCTCGGCCACCGCGTCGACGAGCCCGGAGCCGCAGAGCCCTTTCGGCTCGACATCGCCGATGACCCCGAGTTCGAGCTCGTCAGGGTTCATCTTCACGACCTCGATCGCACCCGGCGCCGCACGCATGCCGCACCGGATCGCCGCCCCCTCGAAGGCAGGACCTGCGGGCGCGGCCGTGGCCAGCAGTCGGTCGCTGTTGCCGAGGACGAGCTCGCAATTGGTGCCGATGTCCAAGAAGAGCCGCATCCGCGAATCACGGTCCATCCCCGAGGCCAAGAGCCCCGAGACGATGTCGCCGCCGACGTAGGCGCCGAAGGCGGGAAAGACAACGGCGCGGGCGCGGGCGTGCACCTTTACACCGACCTCTGACGCCAGTATCTCGGGGAACAGCTTGGTGGACATGATGAACGGCGCCACGCCCAGCGGCTCGGGGTCGATGCCGAGCGCGATATGGGTCATGGTGGCGTTGCCCGCGAGCGCGACCTCGTAGACCTCCGCTGGGCTGACACCGCCCTCGTCGCACACGGCCTGGGCCAGCTCGTCCAGCGCCTCGTGGGCGAGCCCGGTCAGCCGCTCGAGGGCACGGGCGTCCATCATGATGGCGCTGATGCGTGTGATGACATCGGCTCCGAAGGGTTGCTGGGGGTTGAGCATGGACTGGACGGCGACCGGCATGCCCGTCGAGAGGTCGAGGAGCGTCGCGACGACGGTCGTCGTCCCGAGGTCGAAGGCGATGCCGAAGATGCGTCCGGTCGTGTCCCCCGGCTCGACGTCGATGAGGACGTCGTCGACCACGACGGCGGTGAGCTTGTAGTCGCTTCCCCGTAGCACCCGCCCAAGCGACCGAAGCACGTGCAGGTCGGGACGAAGCTCCAAGTCGTCGAGGCTCGCGAGCAGGCGCTCGAGGTCGGTTGTCTGGTCGGCCAGCGTCGGCTCGGTCAGCTCGACGTAGCGCTTTTGGACCGAAGGGCGGAGGATAACCTTGCGCCCGACGCCGACCGTCGCCGCCTTCGGGCGGGTGACGAGCGGCGGCACCTCCACGCGCAGGTCGGTCGCAACCTGGACCCGGCACGCGAGGCGCCAGCCACTGCGAAGCTCGTCGGTCGTATAGGCCCGGGTGTCGAGCGAGGTGATGGGTGCGGCGCCGTCGAGCACTTTGACCTTGCACTTGCGGCAGGTCCCGTGGCCTCCGCAGGTGGAGTCGATGGCGATGCCGTTCCAACTGGCCGCGTCGAACAGCATCACGCCGGGAGGCACTCGCACCTTGCGGCCGGCCGGCTCGAAGAGAAGGTCGAAGCGTCCGCGGCCGTCTTGGACGGTGCCGGCCTCGTCGGCCGCGGCTTGGTCGGTCGCGTCGTCGAGGTTGCGAGCCACTTGCGCAGCCCGGAGGCTCGTCATGAGGCCCCGGCTGCCTGCTGTGCCCGATGGGCAGCGATCCAGCTCGCGCCCCACGGGTCGCGATCCAACAGAAGGTCAGCGGCCTTGATGGCACGCACGAGCTGAGGCGTGCGGGCGTCCATGATGGCGCTCGTGAGGCCCACCTTCATCGCCATCGAAAGGAAGGTCGCTCCGATGGTGGTGCGATCCGGCATCCCGAACGACACGTTCGAGGCTCCGAGCGTCATGTTCACGCCGAGCTCGCCCGAGATGAGTGAGATGGTCTCGAGGGTCTTGACGACAAGTGAGGTGTCGGCGCCGATCGGCATGGCCAGTGGGTCGAGCAGGATGTCCTCGATGGCGATCCCGTACTCGGTGGTCGCGACGTCCACGATCTTGCGGGCGAGCTCGAGACGGCGCTCTGGCTGCTCGGGGATCTCGTGCTCGTCGTTCGGCAACGCGATAATCGCCGCGCCGTAGCGCTTCACGAGCGGGAGGATCGCCTCGAGCCGCTCGTCCTCGGCGGTCACCGAGTTGACGAGCGCCTTGCCCTCGTAGGTGGCCAGCCCCGCGTCGAGCGCTTCGATCACCGACGAGTCGATGCAAAGCGGCAGGCCGGTGATGGACTGCACGAGCTTCACCGCCTGGATCATGAGATCGACCTCGTCTGCGAGCGGAGCTCCCATGTTGATGTCCAGCACCATGGCGCCGCCGGCCACCTGCTGGGCGACGTCGATCTCGATCCGTGACAGGTCACCTGAGCGCAGCTGGTCCTGGAAGATCTTGCGCCCAGTCGGGTTGATGCGCTCACCGATGATGCAGAACGGCTGGTCGTGACCGATCACGACCTCGGTCGAGGCCGAGCGCAGGACGGTGTGCATGTGGCTCGACCCCAGTTATGCCGAGGCGACGGCGGCGCGTCGGCGGGCGAGGAGGTCCTTGGCCCGGTTGACCGCCGCCGACGCGTCCGAGGCGTAGCCGTCGGCGCCGACGGCATTCGCGTACTCCTGGGTGACCGGGGCGCCGCCGACCATGACGATGACCTGATCTCGCAGGCCGGCCTTCTCGAGCGCGTTGATGTTCGCCTTGAACATCGGCATCGTCGTGGTGAGGAATGCCGAGAACCCGAGGATGTCGGGGGTGTGCTCGTGCACGGCCTCCACGAACCGCTCGGGAGCGACCTGGACGCCCAGGTCGATGACGTGAAAGCCCGCACCTTCGAGCATGATGTTGACGAGGTTCTTGCCGATGTCGTGCACGTCGCCTTTGACCGTGCCCATCACGAAGGTGCCGACCGGCTCGACGCCGGTCTCGGCGAGCAGCGGGCGAAGCACTTCGAGCGCTCCCGCCATCGCCCGGCCGGCGATGAGCATCTCCGGTACGAAGAAGTCACCACGCTCGAAGCGCGCTCCGACCTCCTCGAGCGAGGGAATGAGCGCGTCGAACAGCAAGGTCTCCGGCTCGAGGCCCATCTCGAGCGCGGTATTGGTGAGCTCGAGCACCACGGGGGCGTTGCCCACGAGCGTCGCGTCGTACATCTCCTTGAGGAGCTCTTCCTGGTTCACGCCGCACCTTCTCTCTGTGATCGGTAGCCGAGCACCGCGGACAGGGCGTTGGCCTCGGCCATGCACTGTGCGGCGACCTCGGCCAATCGGGACGGGCTGAAACGAGTCGAGGGTCCGGAGACCGAGATCCCCGCAACCGCGGCGCCTCCGTCGCGGTGCACGGGTGCGGCGACGGCGATGAGGCCGGGCTCGAGCTCCTCGTCGGTGATCGCGTACCCTCGGCGGCGAACCTCGGAGAGGTCCGCTTCGAGCTCGGTGCGACGCGTGATGGTCTTCGACGTCAGACGTTCCAAACGGCCGGGCGGAAGCACTGCCGCTCCCGAGGCGAGCAGCACCTTGCCGAGCGCGGCACAGTGCAGCGGCACCGAGCGCCCCAACCAGTTCGTGCCACCGAGGACGTAGTGGCTGTCCACTTGTGCGATTTGTTCCACCATCCCAAGATGAACGACACCGAGGTTGATCGTCTCGCGTGTGACCTCGCCGAGCCGCTCGAGAAACGGACGTGCGACACCGATGAGGTCGGTCTCCGCGTTGCCGCGCAGTGCGTAGCGGACGAACGCGTCACCCGGCCTGAAGGCGCCGCTTGCTTCGCGCCGGATGAGCCCGTTGCGTTCGAGCGCGAGCAGGATGCGCGACGTCGTGCTCTTCGCGAGTCCGGTGGAAGTCGCCAGCTCGGTGAACGTCACCGAGTCCGTGGCGTCGACGACCTGCCTGAGCAGGCTTGCAGCACGGTCGATGGCTTGCGATCCGGTCGGTCTGGTCATCGCGCTCACTTGCACTTGTTCCACGTTGCGAGACATAGTTCTACTATGTGAGTGTAGGGAGCAGGTGTAGGAGCGTCAAGCGAGCGGTGATCCGCGTGGAACGAGGTGGCGATGTTCGTCAACAAGATGGCTCGGTACGAGCTTCTTTCCCCCGAGGCAGTCGAGATCCTCGACCGCGGCTGGCGTCGCATCGTTTCTGAGATCGGCGTGCAGTTCGTCAAGCCCGAGGCGGTCGAGCTGTTCCGTCAAGCCGGTCAGGCGGTCGAGGATCAAACCGTCAAGCTTGATCCCGATTTCGTGCTCGAGCAGGTTGCGAAGGCCCCGCGCGAGTTCGACGTCCAGGCCCGCAATCCCGAGAACACGGTACACATCGGCGGCGACCACATGGTCTTCAGCGGTGTCTACGGCCCACCGTTCGTCCGGGAGGCGAACGTGCGCCGGGACGCCACCATGACGGACTTCCGCAAGTTCTCGATGCTGGCGCAGAGCTTTCCGGAGCTCGACTCGGCGGGGGGCGTGATCTGCGAGCCGAACGACGCCCCGCTCGACTCCCGCCATCTCGACATGATCTTCGCCCTGCAGACCCTGACCGACAAGATCTACATGGGCAACGTCGTCTCCGGCCCGAACGCCCTCGACACGATCAAGATGACCGAGATCCTCTTCGGCGGGCGCGACACCATCGAGCGCACGCCCGCCACGATCTCGCTCATCAACTGCAACTCGCCCCTGCGCTGGGACGACCGCATGCTGGATGCCCAGTTCGAGTACAACCGAGCCAACCAGCCGGTCGTGCTGACGCCCTTCCTCCTCATGGGAGCGATGTCCCCGGTGACGATCCCCGCCGCGCTCGTCCAGCAATTGGCTGAGGCACTGTCAGGAATCGCGCTGGCGCAGCTCATCCGCCCCGGCTGCCCCGTCATCTTCGGCTCGTTCCTGTCGAACATCGACATGCAGTCCGGCTCGCCGTGCTTCGGGACACCCGAATCCGCGATCGGCCTTTTGTGCACGGGGCAGCTCGCCAGGCACTTCGGCTTGCCGTTTCGAACCGGGGGCGGCCTGACCTCGAGTCAGACGCCCGATGCCCAGTCCGCCTACGAAGCGCTCATGACCATGCTGCCGACGTTCCTGGCCGGGACGAATTGGGTCATGCACTCCGCCGGCTGGCTGGAGGGAGGGCTCGTCAGCTGCTACGAGAAGTTCATCATCGACATCGAGCTGCTCAGGATGCTGCGAGTCGAGTTCACCCCGCTCGAGATCGACGAGGCCGCGCTCGCTTTCGATGCCCACCTCGAGGTCGGTCACGGCGGCCACTTCCTCGGCGCCGAGCACACGATGACGCGCTTCCGGGACTGCTTCTACCGGCCGATGCTCTCGTCCTCGATGAACTTCGAGCGCTGGTCTCGCCAAGGAGCCCTCGATGCCGCCGCTCGTGCGGCCGCTATCTGCCAGAAGACCCTCGACGAGTACGAGCAGCCGCCGCTCGACGACGCGATTCGCGGTGAGCTCGAGGACTACGTGAACCGCAGGCGTGCCGAGCTCGGCGACTGAGGACCCGGACTCAGCGCCGTTCGGCGAGGGTCAGCCGACCCGATAGCGGCGCACGGCGTCCTCGTCCAGCACGATGCCGAGGCCAGGCCTGCCCGGCACGACCAGATCGCCGTTCGCATCCACCTCGATGGCCTCGGCGAGCATGAAGTCCCTCCGAGCGGGGACCCAGGTCGGCGGGTCGAAGGGGTATTCGAGGAACGGCCCGCCGCCGACGCCGGCAGCGAGGTGCAAGTTGACCAGCAGCCCGATCCCGTTCGTCCAGGTATGGGGGGAGAACCACCGTCCCTTGGCCAGCACGAGCTCGGCCAGCGTCCTGCCGCGCGAGATGCCGACCGCGAGCACCGCGTCGGGCTGGTACACGTCGAGCGCGTCCGCCTCGACGAGTGCCAGCAGCTCGGGGAAGCTGCGCACCATCTCGCCGCCGGCGACCCGCACCGGGCCGTTTGCCCGCAGGCCGGCGAGACCCTTCACGTCGGAGCCGTCGAGCGGCTCCTCGAGCCAGAACACCTCGAGATCCGCGAGCTGTGCCGCGATGCGGCGGGCGCCGGGTGGGTCGAGCGCCGGTCGAAGGTCGCCGGCGGTGCGCCAACCCTGGTTGAGGTCGACCATCAGCGTCATGGCCGGCAGCGCCTCCCGTACCGCGGCGACGGCTGCGATTCCTTCGGCGAGGCTGGCCGGGTCGATGCGCAGCTTCATGGCCCGCAGCCCCATCGCGGCGAATTCCTGGGCGACCTCGACTCGCCGTCTCGAGTCGACGAGCGCTCCCGTCGACGCGTACGCCGGCAGCCGATCGGTGACGCCCCCGAGCAGGCGCGCAACGGGCACACCGTAGACCTGCCCGGCGATGTCCCACAGCGCAGCCTCAAGCGGCCAGGGACGGGGGCCGTGGAAGGCAATGGTCTCGAGCGCGCGGACATGGCGGCCGATGGCGAGCGGATCGGTGCCGACGAACAACTGGACGTACGGCTCGAAGCCGTCCATGGTGTCGCCGGACCCGACGCCGCGCACGCCCTCGTCGGTGTCCACGAGGACGAGGGTCGCCGGGTACCGTCGCCGGGGGACGGAGTCCCACGCAGCCGGAAACGGCGGATCGAGCGGCAGCTCGAGATGGACGAGCTCGATACCGGTGATCTTCACGGGGAGCGGTAGAAGGCGTTCCACGGATCGTTGCCGGCGACGAGGAACTCCTCGACCGTCGGGAATCCTGCCTTGCCGTTGCGCAGGGCCTGGAACATCGCTTCGGTGTTGTTGGCGTAGATCGCCTCCACGTCATCGGCTTCGGGATTCACCCAGACGGCGGCGATGAGCACGAGCTCTCCGCACCGCAGCGGGTCGATCGTCCCGTCCTCGAGGGCGCGGGCGACGCCGGTGGCCACGCCCGCCTGCGCCGGTCCCCACGTGAGATCCCCGTGTGCCGAATCCGAGATGGCGGCCTTGTTCACGAACAACGTCGGTGGCGTGATGGCCACTCCGGGCCGCCCGATGGCGACGAAACGGGCGAATCCCGTGCTCGGACTGGCAAGCGAGCTCGTCCACGCCGCTCCGACGGGGCCCTGGCGCTCGCCGAGGACCGAGTTGATGTGAGCCGCGTTCTTCCCCGATCCGACGAAGGACTCACCGATCTGCATGGCCGTCCTCGTCCCAGGGCCGGAGGACGCCCCGGGCGACCTCTCCGCTGTTCATGTCGGCGAACGCGGTGTTGACGTCCTCGAGGGCGTAGCGGCGCGTGACGAGCCGGTCGAGCGGCAGGCGTCCCTCGGCGTGGAGGCGCAGGATCATGGGCATGTCGAGCGCCGGGCGCGAGGAGCCGTACAAGGTTCCCGTCACGACACGTTCCGAGCGGGAGAGCTCTTGGCCGGGTAGCGACACGGTCGCGTCGACCGGTGGAATTCCGACGGCGACGATCATGCCGCCGGGTCTCGTGGCGGAGAACGCAAGCTCGGTCAGCCTCGTCAGCCCGGCGGCCTCGAAGGCGTAGTCCACTCCCCCGCCGGAGAGATCCTGCAGCTTCTCGAGGAGATCGGGGTCGTTCCCGTCCAGGGCGTGCGTCGCTCCGAGGGCGAGAGCCAGGGCTCGCTTGGGCTCGACCGGCTCGACGGAGATGATCGTCTCGGCGCCGGCGAGACGGGCGCCCATGATCGCCGACAGGCCGACGCCGCCGGCTCCGAAGACGGCCACGCTCGAGCCCGGGGTGACCTTCGCCCTGTTGATGACGGCACCGATTCCAGTCATGACCGCGCATCCGACGAGCGCGGCGACCTCGAGATCGGCACCGGGTGGAAGGACGATGCACGATCGCGCCGAGACGACCGCGTCCCGGGCGAAGGTGGACAGATACGAGTAGTGGTTGATCTGTTGCCCGTTACGCGACAACCGGGTCCCACCGCCTGGGAGCGCTCCGGCCATCTCGCTGACCGAGACCTCGCACAGCGAGAGCCGGCCCTCCAAGCACCGACGGCAGCGCCCACAGTGCGGCAGCCAGGACAGCACGACGCGATCACCGACCGAGACGGTCGTCACGCCCGCACCGAGCGCTTCGACGATGCCGGCCCCTTCGTGGCCGAGAACTGCAGGCAAAGGGCTGGGCGACGATCCGCTCACGGCGTTCCAGTCGCTGTGACAGACACCGCTTGCCGCGATCCGGACGCGCACCTCTCCGCTCCCCGGCGGCGCGAGCTCGACATCCTGGACGACGAGGGCTGCTCCGATGTCGTCGAGCACGGCAGCTCTCGTCACGAAGGCCGCGCTCATCGGGGACCATGATAATCACGACCCGCAGCAAACAAAGAGGCTATTGGGCCGGAACTGAGCGTATTGGCCCCGGAACTGAGGCTATTGGCACGGAAGGCGGCTATCGGCGTGCCTCGTCGGTCAGGTCACTCGAGACCAGCGACGCCGCGGCGGTGACGTCCTCCCCGAGGGGCCGATCCGCGAGCTCGGACGAGAGCGCGGCGCGAACCCGCTCCAGAGCCGCGCGCCCTGCCGGCGAGTCGGGGACGACGCGCTGGAGCCCGATCGCCCGCACGTTGGCTACGAGCTCGGCGCCGACGACGACGCTCAGCGCTTCGATCGCATCCCCGAGCTGTTCGACTCCGAGCGGGGCGTGACTCGCGAGACTCTCGATCCCGGCCGAGACCGTCACCGGCCAGCACGAAGTGCTCGTCGCGGCGAGTCGTAGCCGGTCCATCGCCGCCTGTGCGGTGTACTCCAGGATCATAACGCCCGAAGCGCCCGGGGTTCCATCGGTGAGAAAGCGCGTCACACCGGTGATCGCCGGATCACAGACCAGGCTGAGACGCGCCAGGGACCCGAGACCGACTCCTGCGAGTGCGTTGCGCAGATGATCGAGCGCGCCCGCCAACTCACTGAGGAGAAAATTCCCGTTCGGAAGGGCAACGTCGAGAGCGCCGGCGCCGCCGCCCGCGTCGGCGCCGGAAGGCGGGCGGGCGAGGTCGCCTCCGGCGATGAGCGGGTTCTCGGTCGCGGCGTTCATGTCGAGCTCGAGACTGTCGACCAATCGATCAAGAGCGCCCAGTGCCGCCCCGTCGAGCTGCGGCGCGCACCGTAGGCCGTAGGGGTCCTGCAGGCGAGCGCCGACGCCAGGAGCGTCCTCGCCCACGATCGCTCGGACTCGCTGCGCCGAGACCGACGGCCCACCGAGCGGGCGCGCGGCGTGCACCCGGGGGTCGAACGTGGCGAGGCTCCCACGGCAGGCGAGCACGCTCAAACCGACGACGGCGTCGACGGACCTGAGGACTCGGTCGGCGTCGACGGCGAGCAGCGCCGCGCGGCCGAGCGTGCAGGCGTTGCTCGACATGAGGGCGAGCCCGTCGCCGGCGCCGAACTCGACCGCGTCCGGTGGAGCCGAACCCTCCAGCCAGGCGCCCTCGCCCGCGAGCGCGAGGCCGACTTCGGCCATCGCCGTCAGGTCACCGGTTCCGATCCCGCCCAGTTCGTGAACGACCGGCGTCGCGCCCGACTCGAGCGCGGCGAGGATCGCGTCCACCACCGCCGGGTCGATGCCCGAGCCTCCGACGAGGAGCTGGTTCGCGCGCACTAGCAGGAGCGCTCGTACCTCCGCGATCCCCAATACCCGACCGACCCCTGCGGCGTGGCTTCGGAGTATCGCAAGCGAATGATGGCGCCCCTCGCCGGCCGGCACGGGCTCGAGCAGCTTGGCACCAACTCCGGTCGTCCGGCCGTAGACGAGGGCCCCGCCAGCGGCGACGCGCGCCGCTCGCCGCCAGGAGGCCTCGAGGCGGTCGCGACCGGCAGCAGAGACGACCACCTTCGCCCCGTGGCGGGCAACCGCCGTCACCGAGACGGCGTGGAGGCTGCGTCCGTCGATCTCGACTGTCGGGCTCGCTGCCTTCGTCAGGCGCCTTGTCACCCGTCGCGGGTCGGGAGGCCGGCAGCCTTCCAAGCGCGAAAGCCGCCATCGACGTCGGTGGCATGGCGGAGACCCAGGTGACGAAGGCTTGCGGCGGCCAAGCTCGATGCGTATCCCTCCGAGCACAGAACGATGATCTGGGCGTCGTAGCGTGCGAGCTCGATGATGCGGGCGTCGCTGCGAGGATCGAGCCGCCACTCGAGGACGTTGCGACCGATGATGACCGAGTCCGGAATTTCCCCCTCCTCGCGCCGCTGTTCCACGGGCCGGATGTCGACCATCGCCGCGCCGGCGGCCATGGCCCGGTAGGCGGCCTCGGGAACGAGCCGCTCGAGCTCGACCCGAGCATCGGCCAGGAGATCGTCGACGCCTTGGAGAGGGCGGCGCCGGCGAAGCTCCCGGCGCGGTCCTTCCGGCGAAGTCACCACGACGGTCTCGTTCGCAACGAGCCCGCCCGGGGTGAGCTCGTAGTAGGTCATCGTGACGAGTGGCGGTGAATAGGCGTGAATGCTGACTGAGGGCGCGGTACCGGAATGACTGACGTTGTGCACGTGCGCCGGGCCGAAGAAGATCCGTTCGGACGCCGACAGCCGACGGGTCCGCACGCGATGGCCGCCACCCGTCCGCAGCTGCTCGAGCAGCACGCCGTCCGCGACGCAGAACGAGCCGGACGATCCGCCGTGATCATGCCAATCGGTGTCCTGGCCGGGCTGCCAGGCGAGGAGCCAGATGTCGCAGGCTTCAGAGCGATGCAAGGGCAGATACCAACGCTGCCCCGGGACCTGGACGACGAGCTCCTCCCAGAGCAAGCGGTTCGCCGCCATCGCTCCCGTGAGGACTCCGAGCTGGCGCGGAGGAAGCCTGTGGTGACCGTGCAGGTAAGGGTCGACGAACTCCGCGATCGCGCGACGTCGTTCCTTGTCGACGACGGACGCGGCGGCTCCGGCTTGGCCCTCCGACGCGAGCGTCGCTCCCCTGGTCACCTCAACTGCCAATTCCGCACCTCCAGAGGGGAGAATTGTACCCGAACAAGCGAGTACCCCCTGGACAATGCGCGTGCAACCGAGGCCCGCCACCAAACGAGCGGCGTCAAACCCCTTGACTACGGGCTAGGCCCGCAGCATCATGGCTACCCGGGCTCGTGGCGAGGACGGCCCCGCCGGACGCCGGCTTCGCAGCCGGACGCCGGCGGGTGCTCGACCCGAAGGCCGAACTGTCAGCTTTTCGTGGTGTTCCAGAGGAAGAGCTGAGCCTGCCCGGTCGGGTAGACCCCGTGCACGTTCTTCGCCGTCGCGCACAGGTAGTCGTAGAAGTACGGGAAGATGATCGGGGTCTCGTCGAGGAGCAGGGTCTCGATCTTTCCGGCAAGCTTCCGCTGATCGGAGAGGTCGGCGGCGGCCACGAACTGCCTCGAGAGCTTGTCGTAGGTCGGGTTGTTGAAGTGGGCGGCGTTCCAGGCCCCCGCACCCGTCTTCTTGTTGGTGGTCTGCAGCGGAGCCTCGAGGTACAGGTTCGGCACCGAGCGGGCACCGTAGTCGACGAGGCTCATCTCCCCGTCCAGCCAGTCCGACTTCCCGAACGTCCCGTCGCCGTAGTACTTGTCGGGCGACTCGATCGTGAGGGTGATGTCGACGCCGATCTGCGCGGCTGAGCGTTGCACGATCTCCGCCAGGTCGGGAATCTCCTGGGTCGTCTCGGTCAGCAGCGGCGTCGAGAAGCCTCTCGGGACGCCGCCCTTGGCGAGCAGCTCCTTCGCCTTCTTCAAGGTCATGCTGCGCTGGCCGACGCTGTGGTCGTAGGACGGGAACCCCGGGTAGAAGGGGTTGTCGTTGCCGATCACTGCGAGGTCGTTGAACAACGCCTTGATGATCGCCGGGCGGTTGAGCGTGAAGGCGATGGCCTGGCGCACGTACTTGTTCGTGAACGGGTGGATGTCGCACCGCATCGAGAGCTGCCGTTGCAGGGCGCACTTCAACTTGATGATGTTGAAGTTCCCGCTGAGGATCTGCGGGCTGATGGCGAAAGTGAACTGGTCCATGACGTCGATCGAGCCCGCCTCGAGGGCCGAGGCCATCGGCGACTCATTGTCGTAGAAGGTGACGACGACCTTCTCGGGCTTCGCCGCTGATCCCCAGTGGTGGGGATTGCGGATGAGAACGCAACCCGACTCGGGCGAGAAGCTCTGCATCTTGAACTTGTTGGTCCCGATGAAGCCCGGGCCCACCTTGTGGTAATTGCTGTAGTCGTAGCCGTTCGGGACGATGATCATGTTGTAGTTGTCTTCCGAGCAGGCGTCGACGAAGCTCGCGTCCGGCGCCTCGAGATGGAAGGCGACGGTCTCGTGGTCGACCTTGCGGACGCCGTCGGGGTTGAGCGTGCCACCGAAGACCGAGAGGGCGTTGCCCCCCGTCGTCGGGTTGGCCTGGGACTTGAAGCTGTAGACGACATCGTCGACGGTCATCGGTTTGCCGTTGTTGAACTTGACCCCCTGGCGGATCTTGAAGGTCCAAACTGTTGCGTCGGCGTTCGACTTCCAGCTCGTCGCAAGCCACGGGTGGTACTTCAACTGCTGGTCGGCAAAGACGAGGAACTCGCCGATGTTGCCCAGGACTTCCAATCCGCCCTGGTCCTCGATGAGTATCGGGTCGAGGGCGGTGGCCGGAACGATCATCCCCGCGTTGATCGTGGCTCCTGAGGCGGCCGCTCTCCTCGGGGCAGTGCCGGTACGTTCGACCAGCGGCTTCTCGTGCGCCGCGAGCGAGCCACCCCGAGCGGCGAGGATGGTGCCCGCGACCGGGATCGACATGCCGTACATGGTGGCCCGGCGCATGAAGTCGCGCCGTGTGACGCGGTCGCCGAGGAATTCGTCGATGATGTGCTCGAGAATCGGCCCCGCTTCCTTGCGGATTGGGTCGATCCGACCATGGTCAATCTCTTCCACTGGTTCCCCCTTGTTCAGGTGTTGCATCGGCCTTGTCAGGTGTTGCATCGATCGGAGAGATGTTTTGCGATCATAGCCTGCTCGCCAAACGAGCGAACCGCAACAATTTCTTCTTCTTCTTCACTGATTCTCCGTCTTCGGGCCTGCCTCGGCTCGCAACGCCTCCGGCGAGACGTCGATCGGATCCGATCCTTTCGGCAGCGTCGCAGCGGCCGCTTGCAGGCTGCGGAGCTCGGCGAGGGGGATGTGGCAGCTCATCATGTGACCCGGCTCGACCTCGACGAGCGGCGGCTCGGTGGACTCGCAGAGACCGCTCGCAAGTCGGCGCGGGCAGCGAGTGTGGAAGACGCAGCCGGACGGCGGGTGGGCGGGGCTCGGGATCTCGCCTGTCAGCCGGATCCGTTCCCGCCTCTGGCCATCGAGACTCGGTACCGCCGAGAGGAGCGCCTCCGTGTAGGGGTGGTGGGGACCCGAGAACACCGTCTCGGCGGTCCCGTACTCCATGACGCGGCCGAGATAGAGCACTGCGATCCGGTCGGCCAGGTAGCGCACGACGCCGAGGTCGTGCGAGATGAACAGGTAGGTCACGTGTTCGCGGCTCTGGAGGTCGGCGAGCAGGTTCAATATCGCGGCCTGGACCGACACGTCGAGAGCAGAGGTCGGCTCGTCGCACACGACGACCCGGGGGGCGCCCGCGAAGGCGCGGGCGATCGCCACACGCTGCTTGAGGCCGCCGGACAGCTGACTCGGACGCAGCGGCAGATGGCGCTTTTCCATCCGCACCGATTTCACGATCTCGGTCAGGCGCTCCTCGCGCTTGTCGCCCGACAACCCGGCCAGCTTGAACAGGGCCCGACCGATCAGGTAGCGAACGGTGTGGCGGCGGTTCAGTGCCGAGTCGGGGTTCTGGAAAACGATCTGCACCGCCTTGAGCTGGTCGCGGCTGCGGCCCGAGGAGGTGGAGCCGAGCGGGCTGCCCTCGAGCTCGATCTCCCCGCCTTGGTCAGGTGGCGTCAGACCGAGCAGCACCCGGGCGAGCGTGGTCTTCCCGCTTCCCGATTCCCCGACCAGTCCGAGCGTCTCACCGAGATGGATATCGAGATTGACACCGACAAGGGCCTGGACTTTCTCCCCGTGCACCGAGAACGTCTTCGACACGCCCCGCAGCCGGATGACGGGCTCGGCGGCTTGGTCCGGGGACGCCAGCTGCGCGTCCTCCGGTGTCGCTCTCGGGAGCGTCGGTGCCCGGTCGTGGAAGTGGCAGCGCGAGATACGCCCAGCGCTCACCTTGTACAGCGGCGGCTCCTCCTCGGAGCAGCGCTGCTCGGCGAGCGCGCAACGCTCGGCGAAGATGCAGCCCGACACGGTTGAGCCCGGCGCCGGCAGGAAGCCCGGGATCGTGTCGAGGCGACCGTGGTCCTTGCGATGGCCCCGGCGGGGAATGCAGCGGAGCAGACCGACGGTATACGGGTGCCGGGGCTGTTCGAACACCTCCTGCGCCGGGCCCTCCTCGACGATCTCGCCGGCGTACATGACCCCCACCCGGTCACACATCTTGGCGATCACGGCGAGGTTGTGGCTGATGAACAGCACCGACGTGTCGAACTCCTGGCCGAGCAGTTCCACGAGGTCGAGCACCTCGGCCTCGACGGTGGCGTCAAGAGCCGTCGTCGGCTCGTCCAAGATGAGCAGCGACGGCTCCGAGGCAAGGGCCATGGCGACCACGACTCGCTGCAACATGCCCCCGGAGAGTTGGTGCGGATAGGACTTGAGCACCCGGCCGGGGTCGGAGATCTGAACCCTTTTCAGCGCCTCCTCGGCGCGCTGGAGCGCTTCTCCTTTGCGGAGTCCGGCGATCTCGAACACCTCGGCAACCTGGCGCCCGACCCGGATCGAGGGGTTGAGGGCCCGACCGGGCTCCTGGTACACCATGGAAACCGTGCGCGCCCTCAGCGTGCGGAGGGCGCCCTTGCTCAGCGAGCTGAGGTCCTGGCCATTCACCGTGATCGACCCCGAGCTGAGCCGCCCGTTACGTGGCAGGTAGCGCGTGATGGCGAGCGCCATCGTCGACTTGCCGGAGCCGGACTCACCGACGAGCCCGAACGACTCGTGCCGGCGGATCTGGAACGAGACGTCACGCAGGGCAAGCCGGTCTTGGCCCCGTACCCGGTAGGTCACGTCCGCATGAGCGACCTTGAGCGCGAGGCTCTGATCGAGGCCGACGTCGAGGTCTGCAGGAGCTTCGAGGGTCATTGACCGAGCACCGACTCCACCGAGTCGGAGACGAGATTGACCGCGACCACCAGCGAAGCGATCGCAAGCGCCGGGAAGAGCGTCTCCCACCAATAGCCGGCGCCGAGATACCCGTAGCTGTTGGCGATGTCGGCGCCCCAGTCGGGCGTCGGCGGCTGGATCCCGAAGCCGAGAAACGAAAGGGTCGCGATGGCAAAGATCGCGTACCCGAGGCGCACGGTGAACTCGACGAGAATCGGCGACAGCACGTTCGGGAGGATCTCGGCGAACATGATGTGGGCGGCGCCCTCGCCGCGTAGCGACGCCGCGGCGACGTAGTCGAGCTCTCGCTCTTGCAGGACGGCGGTTCGCACCGTACGGGAGATTATGAGAGCAAAGACGAACCCGATGACGAGGATGAGCGTGCGCGACGACGGGCCGATGGCGACCACGAACAGGAAGGCCACGATCACGACCGGCAGTGCGAGCACGGCTTCGACGATCCGGCCGACGACATTGTCGACGATGCCGCCGAAGTAACCCTGCGCAAGACCGATGGCCGTCCCGACGGCGGTGCCGAGCAGCGTCGCGAGCGGCGCGACGATGAGAATGTCGCGGGAGCCTGCGATGACACGCGACAGCACGTCGCGACCGAGGTAGTCGATGCCGAACCAGTTCGCGGCCGAGGGTTTGAGGTTGGCCTGGAGGATGTTCTGTGCAAGCGGGTTCGACGGTTCGAAGAACTGCCCGAACAGCGCGCAGACCACCCAGAACAGGAGAATGATCGAGCCGACGATGAAGGTCCGGGACCGCACGAGCTGGTGCAGGTGCTCGCGCCGGATCTTCCCGGTTGAGGCGTCGAGGGCGCCTGCGGCGGAGCCCGGGCCCGAACCCGCAGGACCCGAAGAAGGCATCGGTGGCTGCAGGAGCGTGGAGGCCTCGAGACCGACCGGGCTCGCCGTCGACGGGGCGATCATTCCTTCACCCAGCTCGCCGCCTGGCATCACTCAGCCCTCTGGAGCCGGACGCGGGGGTTGAGCAAGGTATAGAGGACATCGGCGATGATGGTTGCGACGAGGTAGACGACGCCGATGACGAGCACGCCGGCCTCGAGCATCGGGAAGTCCTTGTCCGTCGCCGCCGTGAAGATCAGCCTCCCGATCCCGTCATAGTTGAACAACTTCTCGACGACGACCAAGCCTCCGATCAGATAGCCGCACTGGGTGGCGACGACGGTGATCGTCGGGAGCAACGAGTTGCGCAGCACGTGGCGGCGGAGGACGACCCAGCGTGGAAGCCCTTTCAAGGTCGCCGTACGCACGTAGTCGGAATCGAGTGCTTCCACCGTCCCCGCCCTGGCCATCCGGGCGATGTAACCGAAGAGTACGAGCACGAGCGGGATGGCAGGCAGGATCAGATACTTCAGCTGGGTGAGCAGGCTGGCGCCGGGCGGCCACGCCGCGGTGACGGGAAGCACCTTCAGCCAGATCGCGAAGACGACGATGAGCACGATGCCTGAGACGAACTCGGGCACGGTCGAGAAGGACAAGCCGGCCACGCTGATGACACGGTCGGTCGCCCGGCCGACATGGAGGGCAGCGATGACGCCGCCGAGGATCCCGAGCGGGACCACGATGACGAACGCCACCGCGGCCAGCTTCAGCGAGTGGCCGAGCGCCGTCGTGATGAAGGGGCGAACGGGCGACTGGAACTGGTAGGAGGTTCCCATATTGCCCCGCACGAAGTGCGACACCCAGCTCCAGTACTGGGTGAGCAGTGGGCGATCGACGCCGAGGCTCTTGTTGAGAGCATTTACGGCCGTCTGCGACGCGAAGGGCCCGAGGATCGCCCGTCCCGGGTTCCCGGGAAGCACCTGGCCCGCGAAGAAGATGATGATGCTCAGCAGCAACAGCGTGAGCACCGCTAGCCCTAAACGCTTCAGCAGGAACCTCGCCAAGCCCGGCCCCCTTTCCGCAGCTTGCGAACCGGTCCCCGGAGGGGGCCGGCCATCGACGTTACCTGTTCGCGGACGTTAGTTGCGAAGGTGAAAGGGCGCAACGCGCCACGCCCGCCCTTGGCGCCCCTTAGCGGGCGAGCTCCAGTACGCCGGTGAGCGTTGCCTCGCCGATGAGCGCCGCGAGGCGACCCGCCTCCACGCCCTGGTCCCGGACAGCTCTCCCATCGACGGGCGCGAACAGTGATCGGACACCCTCGAGGAGGGGCTCGAGCGGCGGGGCGGGGCGCCGGTCGGTGACGTAGAGCGCCTGGCTCGAAACGATGGCGAGTATCGCCAGGGTGCCCTCCAGGCACTCCGCCGCCCGGCGCTCCTTCCGGTAGGCGCTGAACGTGGCCGAGGACACGTCGTTCTGGGGGTCGTTGATGCTCGCCGGCAACAGCGTGGGCGCGGCCGCGGTCCGCGCCTCCTCGGCGAAGGAACCGGCCACCCACCCGAACAGGTTCGTCGCCCCGCCAGCCGAATCGGGCTCGAAGCCCCTCGGATTGAGGAAGTGGGGCAGGCCCGAAACGTTGCTGAGGTGCATTGCAGTGATCTGGCGTTCGGCCACGAGCGCCAATTCGGCCCACGCGACCGAGAGCAGTCCGAGCGCGACCGGGGCGGCGGCGTTGTGGTAGCCCCCCGTCGAGAGAACACGCCCCAAGGGATGATCGGTGTCGGGTGGTACGTAGACGGGGTTCTGGGTGACCGACTGGAGCGCGACCGTGGCCGCTCGCTCCACCTCCTCGACCGCTCGACGCGCCTGGCCGAGCAGGCGCGGGACAATCCGGAAGCTGACCGGAGCTTGGTGGGCAAGGCGATCCTCGGCCGTCGCGCCCTCGAGGTGGGCACGAAGCGCTCGCAGGGCGGCCGTCTCCTGCTCGTCGCCCCAGAGCGACTCGAGCACCTCGTCGTAGGCATCGAGGGGGGCGTTGATGGCCTCGACCGCAAGGGCGAAGAATTGCTCGGCCAGCTCGAGCCGGTGCCTCGCGTGCAGCGCCGCGTCGGCAACGAGGGCAGACGAGGCCGGTGAGCCGTTGATGAGGGCCATCCCCTCGCCCTCTTCGAACTCGAGATCGGACAGGGCCATCGTCACATGCCGCATCGGAAGCACCTCTCCTGCCCCGACCTGACCGTCGAGCGGCACGAGTGGGAGCGGGAGGTCCAGCATCGCGGCGACGCGCTCGGCCACGATCGGCCGCACCTTGGCGTTGCCTTCCACGAAGTCGGAGAGCCTCGCGAAGAGAATCCCGCGCACAACCCGCTCGTCGAGAAACCCGCCACCAAAGCCGCGGCCGGAGCGACCCCCGAATGAGCGGGCGTAGGCGAGCTGGTCCTCGGCTGGAATCGTGACCGTCACTTCGAGCCCGGCCCGCGTGGTGATGCCGTACAGGAACGCCGTCCGGTCCGAGTCGAGCAGGGAGATGAAACCGGCCCGCGCCTCTGCCATGACCCGCTGGGCGACCGACCCGATCTCCACCGATTCCCCGCCCATCGCGACGCGGCGGAAATTCTCGATCGTGAAGTCCTGCCGCGTATTGACGACGACGGTCATGAGGCGCTCCTCAGCTTCTGCTCACCACTTTGGCGGCAGGAGCGTACCGGTCGGCACGGGCGGGCCACCGACTCGCGAGCTCCAGGAGGCCCAGACGGCCTCGGCGAGCCGTGCAGTGGCCGGACCGGTTCGCCAGGTCCGGTTCGCACGCAGTTCGCCCACCGGAGTTATCCCCCGGATCGCGCTCGTGAGGAGGACCTCCTCGGCGAACTCGAGCTCGGCGAGTGCGACCGGTTCGACCGACACCTGAAAGCCCATGGCGGCCGCGGCCCGGATCACGACCTCCCGGGTCGTGCCGGCGAGGATGCGGGAGTCGGCCAGCGGCGTGCGCAGAATCGGTCCACAGACGGCGAAGACGTTCGCTCGCTCCGTCTCGAGCACCGTTCCATCCACGTCGACCAACAACAGCTGCTCGACGTCGCCGAGGCCGAGCGCGCTGCGCCGGTCGGCCAGGATCCGGCGATCGTGCCATTTGTGCCGCCCGAGCCCGCCCGGGACGACGACCGGCACCAGCACGACCGGAGGGCCGGGCACGCCCGAGAACGCCTCCGGAGCCTCCGAGATCGAGAGCTCGACAACGAGGGTGCCACTCGGAGCGGGGCGGACGTGGACTCGGAGCCGCTGAGCGCCGGGCCGGCCGGCCGCAGCTTCGATCACGTCGGCCGCAAGTCGGGCAGACGGGCGCGAGCCGTAGAGGCACGAGACGCTCGCGGCCAGCCTGCCGAGGTGCGACTCGAGGTCGACAGGCCGGCGGTCGAGGACGAGGAGCGTCTCGAACACGCCAGACGCAGGGTCAGGCGAGCCGGGCGAGCGGGAGCGCGCCAAGGCGACGCGCTCCCGGTTGCTCGGCCCCACGAGCGAGGCGTCGAGCCGTGCCCCGATGGCGGTGAGCAGCGGTCGAGCCTTGTCGAGACATTCCTCGAGCTCGCGATCGGGGTCCGAGTCTGCGACGATCCCCCCGCCGACGCCGAGCCAGGCCCTCCCCTGTGCGACCTCGAAGGTGCGGATCGCAACGTTCAGCTCGAGCCCCGACAACGGGCTCGCGATCCCGATGGCACCGGTGTACAGCTCGCGTGCGGTGGCCTCGAGGGTGGCGACGAGCTCCATCGCACGGACCTTCGGTGCTCCGGTGACCGATCCCGGCGGGAACGTCGCCCGCAGCAGGTCGGCGTCGCATGCCCCGTCGGGCAGCTCACCGCTCACGTCCGAGACGAGGTGCCAGACGCCGGGGTGCTCCTCTGCTCGACAGAGATCGGGCACGCGGACGCTTCCGTAACGGCAGACGCGACTGAGATCGTTGCGCATGAGGTCGACGATCATCACGTTCTCCGCCCGGTCCTTGTCCGAGCCGAGCAACAGCTCGCGCTGCTGCCCCGAGGCCGGCTCGCGCCTTGCCGTGCCCTTGATCGGCGAGGTGAGGACTTGCCGGCCCCGGCGCCGGAGGAAGAGCTCCGGCGAGAAGCTCGCGACGGCCGACGACGGGAAGCCGAGGTAGGCGCCAAAGCGCGGCCCGAGGCGATCGGCGCCGGCGCAGAACAGCTCGAGCGGGTCCCCGGCGAATCCCGCCTCGAGGCGCGCACAGACGTTGACCTGGTAGACGTCGCCGGATCGGATGTGCTCGAGGGCACGCGCCACCGCCACGAGGTGCGCTTCAGCTGCCGGGCTCTGGAGAAACGGCCCACAGGCGAACTCGCCCCGCTCCGTGGCGGGCTCGGAGCTGCGGCGTTGCCACTCTGCGAGGCGCGACTCGAGCCGCTCGGCCTGCTCTTCGGACCAGAGCGCCTCAAACCACCACCTGCCCGCCTGGTCGCGGCGCAGGAGATGGTCGTAGAAGGCGAGCATCGACGTCGGGAGCGGAACCGGGCGGCGCGGCGATGGCGGTAGCCGCTCGACAAGGCGTCCGAGGCCGTAACCCAGGTAGCCGACCCAGCCGCCTCCGGTCGCGCTCTCGAGCTCGCCGGTGACCTCGGGCTGGTCGTCCAGCACCGAGAACGGGTCGACGGCGTCCTCGACGACGACGAGCGGATCGGAACCGACGAGGGCGCCGCCCGCCGACCATGCGCCCACCAGCGCAAACGGCCGAGGGTCGGCGCCGGCGGCCCGGAGCACCTCGGTCGGGCTCGCCTCGAGCGCGAGTGGCACCCGCACGGCGCGAACCGACCGCGGCACACGTGCGGGCGCACTTGCCTGCTTCAGCCCGGCAGTTCGCACGCAGTAACTTCTAGTCGAAAGAAGCGCCCGCTACGCTCGGCATCCATGGATCTCGATACTCGTGGCTGGATCGATCAGTACGCAGCGGCACTGGGTTCGCCGTCCGTCAGCGAGGAAGACGTCAACACGCTCCTCGCCCTCGCCGGAATTGCTGCGCATGCCTCCGAGCGCACGGCTGCGCCCATCTCCTGCTACCTCGCGGCCCGTTCGGGTCTGCCGGCCACCGAAGCCCTCGCGAGGGCGCGCGAGCTCGCGGCTGAAGTCGCGGGACCGGGCGATCCCGCCTGACTCGAGCCTGATCGAGTCGGCGAGCGCCCGGTCAGCCGGAGCGATCGGGCCCGGCCCGGGTGATCGTCACCGAAATCAGGACCCGCTGCTCACGCTCCATCGCCGCCCGGTAGTCGTCCCAATCTGGGTGCTCGCCGCTGACCGACCGGTAGTACTCGACGAGCGAGTCCATCGCTTCGGGAAGCGCGATCACCTCGGCGGTGCCGTCGATCTGGACCCAGGGACCGTAGAAGCCCTCGGTGAAGACGCAGATCGACAGGGACGGATCGCGGCGCAGGTTCTTGGTCTTGAAGGCGGTCTCGCGGCTCGACACGACGAGTCGGCCACCCGCGCCAACGGCGGCGGCGACCGGGGAAAGCTGGGGCGTTCCGTCGGCGCGTCGGGTGGCCAGGACGGCCCGGTGGTGTTCTCGCACGAACTGCCTTGCTTGATCGAGGTCCATAGCGTCGACAATACGGCGCGACGGCAGGGCGGCGGGCGTGCGTGGACCGCGGATCGGGGCGTCCCGTAGGCTGACTGCATCGCCAGCAGCAGCTCTGAGTCGGCGGGCTCGAATGTGCACAGCACCGTGGGAATCGTGCTCGTCGGCGGGCGCTCGTCGCGGATGGGCACTTCGAAGGCCCTCTTGGAATGGCACGGTTCGACGCTCGTACGCAGGGTGGCAGGGATCGTCGCCCGCGGCGTCGGCGGCCCGGTCGTCGTCGTGCGAGCGCCTGGCCAGCCGCTTCCCCGCCTTCCTGGCAGCTTCGAGGTCGTCGACGACGTCGCGGAGGGCAAGGGCCCGCTCGGGGGCCTCAGCGTCGGACTAGCGGCGTTTGCCCATCGCGGCACGATCGCGTACGTGTCATCGACCGATGCTCCCTTTCTTCACCCGGCCTTCGTGCGCCGCGTCCTGAGCGAAGTCGGCGACGGGGTCGACGCCGCGGTTCCCTATGTGCGTGGCTACCGCCAACCGCTTGCTGCCGCCTACCGGGTCAGTCTGGGACCGCTCGTTGAGAGCCTGGTGGCAGCAAACGAGCTCAGGGCTTCGTCGCTACTCGACGCGTGCCGTTGGATCCCGCTCGACCAAGCGGCTCTTCTCTCCGACGCGGACGTCGCGCGCTTCGACCCAGAACTCGACTCGGTGACGAACCTGAACGATCCGACCGAGTACGCGGCAGCGCGGTCGCTGGCCGCGCCAGAGGTCTACGTCGAGTGCGCAGGCGCATTGCGAGCCCCCGGTTGTCCCGAACGGCTCTGGATCCGCGCAACCACGCTGGGCTCGGCCGCCGAGGCGGTCGGGGTGTCGCTCGCGGCGCACGTCGTCGCCTCATTGAACGGCGATCAGGTCAGCCCGGACCCTGACGAGCCGCTCGCTCGCGGTGACGTCGTCTCGCTCACGAGCGCGGAGCCGGACGCGCGCGCACTGCGCCGGCGGGCGCGGGGCGCTGGAGGCGAGACATACCCGGCGAGCTGACCGCCGTTGCCGGCGAGATCGGCTTTGTACTGGTCCGTCCCGGACTCGACGACGCTGAAGCCGGTCCGGTCGCCGTCGCCGTTCACGACGTCAGGTCCCTTCGCACCTGGTGAATAGCTGACGACGATGGCTACGTGCTGGGCGTCCGATGCCGGGAGGTCGAGCCCGTAGACGGCGACGTCGCCTCCTTGGGGGACATAGCCGGAACCGACCGGGTGCCAGGTGTGGTGGGAAACACCCCATCGGTAAAAGCTCACGGAACCCGCGTTGATGTCGTCAAGACCGAAACCGTAAACGAACGAGACACCCGCTCTGCGCCAGACCCAAGCGGCAAAGTCGGCGCACCACTGCTCGTCGCGATTCGAGTTGCGGCAGTCGTCGGCCCCGGCGTGCCAGTAGGCGCTGAAGCGGTTGCAGTACGTACTCGACGGATCCGTGCGGTAGCCCAACTGGCTCGTCGCGAGGGCGACGATGCGGACGCGTTGTGCCGACAACTTGGGGCCGCTGTTGCTACTGCCGCCGAAGACGACGAATGCGACCGCGACGACGATGATCGCGCCGAACGCGAGCACAAGGCGCCGCCGGCGCCGGACAGCGGCTCTGCGCTGTCGGCGGCGCCGAGCCGAGGAGCTGGCGCCACCTGCCCTTGCAGAACGCGCCGACGATGGCGGGCCTCGTCGGGTCCTCCGGCTCGGAGGTGAAGGCGAGTGGGACGGGGCCGGCACGCCTCAACTTTGGCCCGCCGAGCAACTGCGAAGGCGTCACCACACCCTTCCAGCAGAGTCGGCGGGCGCCTCGGGAGATGTCTGGGCAGGTCCAGCTCTCTATTGCGTGCAGATCGCAAGTAGGTAGAATCACCCTCTCGAAACCGCGGCTATCCGAGGAGGGAAATGGCGACCACGACAGGCCGCGCGCCGGTCGGACGGCTGAAGGCGATTCAGAATTCGCTCAGCCCGCGGGAGTGGACGAGGGTCAGCGCGATGGCGACCATCGTTGTCGGCCTCAACGTCCTCGGATGGGCGCTCCTGCTCGCGGCCACGGGTCATCATTACCACCTGAGCAAGACGGGCCTCTTCGGCATCGGCACCGGTGTACTCGCCTACACCCTCGGAATGCGCCACGCCTTCGATGCCGACCACATCTCGGCGATCGACAACACCACGCGCAAGCTCATGGCCGACGGAAAGCGCCCGCTCAGCGTCGGGTTCTTCTTCTCGCTTGGCCACTCGACGATCGTCTTCAGTCTGGCCTTGCTGCTCAACTTCGGCATCCGTGCGCTCGACGGACAGGTGAAGAACGGCTCCTCCGGCTTCCACAAATGGACGAGCATCATCGGGACATCGGTGTCGGGCTTCTTCCTCTATCTCATCGCCGCGCTGAACATCATCATCCTCGTCTCGATCCTCCGCGTCTTCCGCGATCTGCGCAAAGGCAAGTACAACGACGAGGAACTGGAGGAACAGCTCAACAAGCGCGGACTCATGAATCGCTTCCTCGGCGGCCTGGCTCGGAGGATCGACACGCCGTGGAAGATGTACCCCGTCGGAGTGCTGTTCGGCCTCGGCTTCGACACCGCCACCGAGGTGGCGCTGCTCGTGCTTTCGGGAACGGCCGTCGCGAGCGGGCTGCCGTTCTACGCGATCCTGTCGCTCCCAATACTGTTTGCGGCCGGCATGTGCCTGTTCGACACGCTGGACGGGTGCTTCATGAACTTCGCCTACGGCTGGGCCTTCTCGAGACCGATCCGGAAGGTGTACTACAACATCATCATCACCGGGCTCTCGGTCGCGGTCGCCTTCGCCATCGGGACAATCGAGCTCGTCGGGCTGCTCTCGACCGAGTTCAAACTGCACGGCGCCTTTTGGAACACGATGGCGAACTTCAACATCAACCGGGCCGGTTTTGTGATTGTGGGCCTGTTCGTCGTTACGTGGGTAGTCGCCCTTGGCATCTGGCGCTTCGGCCACATCGAGGCGCGCTGGGACCGCTCTGCGACGCTCGCTCGGGTCGAGGCCACAGCGTCCGTACGCATGGAGCGCGCTCTCGAAGGAATCGATCCCTTCGAAGCCAGCTCTTGGGCCGAAGCGAAGTCGTAGCCCGGCCGCGAACTCGAACAGCCATGTCCGGATTGCGAGCTGCGGTGGCTGCAAAGGTCGGTGCCGTGGCGGGCGTCATCGAGGCCGACTCGATGTTCGGAACGGATCTGCGTGCTGGGTCAACGGCAAGGAGGTGGCGCACCTCGAAGCCGAGGACGCCATCGAGATCCGTCTGACCAAAGAGGAGATCCGTTTGCGGTAGGGACCGCCCTTTCGGGCGGCCCCCCGCACAGATCCCAGCGTGCGCTCCTAACGCACTGGGCTCCTGCCTCGGGTGCGGGCGTCGAAGCGCACGCTTGGGAAGGGATGCTGCATGCGGGCAGGTGGGAGCCAATACGTTGCGTAGCGATTCATCCGGGTCCAGGTGACACGGTTGCGCTGGCTGCGGCGCCGTAGCGACTTGAACCAGAGCCTGGTCACCTGTGTGCGGAAGGTCGACACCGCATCGGTATTGCCAGGCACGGCGTAGTAGGCGACATGTCCTCGCACCACACTGCCGAGCCAGGCTCCCTGCTCGGGGATGGGGTAATGCCGGCGTCGCTTGAGCTGGTCCTTGACCTCGGCAAGCTTGGCCCGCATACGCTTCGAGATGGTTTTGCGCTTGAGCCAGAACTGCCCGGTCTTGGACTTCCCGCAAATGTGCGTGAAGCCCAGGAAGTCGAACGTCTCTGGCTTCCCATCGCCTCGGGCTTTCCGATTCCGAGCGGCATGCCGTCCGAACTCGATGAGCCTCGACTTGTCGGGATGCAATTCCAGCCCGAACTTCGCAAACCGCTCACGAAGGTCGGCGAGGAACTGCCGTGCGTCACTCTCATGCTCGAATCCGGCGACAAAGTCGTCGGCGTACCGCACGATGACCACGTCACCGTGTGCATGCCGGCGTCTCCACTGCCGGGCCCACCGGTCGAAGACGTAATGGAGGTAGACGTTGGCGAGCAGAGGTGAGGCCGATGCCCCTTGGGGCGCTCCGACCTCACTCGCCGTCCACTTCCCGTCTTCGATCACCCCTGCGTTCACCCATTTTCGGATGAGCCGCAGGACCCTTTTGTCCGCAATCCGGTGCTCGAGGAACTTCGTCAGCCAATCGTGATCAAGATTGGAGAAGAAGTCGGCAATATCTGCATCGAGCACCCAGTTCACCTTCTTCCGCTCGATCCCGACCGCCAGCGCATCGAGCGCGTCGTGGGGCTTGCGCCCCGGTCGGAACCCATAGGAGAAGCCGAGGAAGTCCTCCTCGTAGATGGCGTTCACCACCTCGACGACGGCCCGCTGAAGGATCTTGTCCTCCACCGTGGCGATGCCGAGCGGCCTCTGCCGCCCGTCCGCCTTCGGGATGTACACCCTCCGAGAGGGACTGGCCCGGTAAGCCCCGCTGTGGACCCGTTGGAGCAGTCCCTGGAGGTTCTCTTCCAGGTCCTGTCCGTAGGAGTCCCATGTCACCCCGTCGATCCCCGCAGCGGCCAAGGGACGGATCGCCCAGTAGGCCGCCCGGAGACGGTTCAGGTCGACATGGTGCAGCAAAGCGTTGAACCGTGCATCTCTGTCTCTTCGTGCTACCTCACGCACACGATCCAGCCCGCTTGACACGTCGGGCCCGGCACTGCGTCCGGGACGTGGTGAGCTGTTCGTGTTCCCCTTGGCCAGCCCCCTTTCCTCCACCACCTCCGCTGCCGGTCGCCCGGCGTTGTTCGGCGGCTTCGCAGGTACTACGGGGCTGTCAGACTTCCCACGCTCGTTCATCTCAGGATTACGGCCTTGGCCTTCCCTGAGCGGCCCGCCCGGTGATCAACCCGACGGGCGAGTGTGGGATCTCCCGGTTCTCGCGCATGGAGATTCCGTGCATGCACAGGTTCTTCGACCACGCGGGGTCCACAGACGGCTCGCGCATAGCGCCGCCTGCGATGTTGCCTTCCGCTCCGTTTGACAGCGTCGGCACCCCGATCTCGGCATTTCGCGGCTCAATAGCCCAGCCTGCACGTACCCCTGTCAACGCTTCGCCTCCGCCCTTACGGACCTCGACGCATGACTCGGGGCCATCGTGGGTCGCTAGCCCCTCGATGTAGAGCGCTTTCATCTCCTTCTCCATGCCGGTTTATCCCGGCGCTCCAAACGCCGCCCGGACCTCAAAGGCGACGCTCGGGTGATACTGCGTCCAAGCGGTGCCGACTGGCTCACCGTTCGCTTCGGGACGCCGCAGGACGTGGACTTCATCGCCGCGCTCGTGGCGGTCGCGGAGCTAGCTCCCGCACCGGGCGTCGCGGCCGCGAGGTAGCGAGCTGGAGCGCCGGCGCCGCTTTCACTGAATCGGCAAGGGGCCAAAATGCGACCCGAAGGCTCGAGTGCGCGATTCGAGATCCTCTTGACAACGAGGGTGGCGAACAGGAAGCTCCGCACGGGGTACACCAGGCTCGGCGAACCGGCTCGGCATGATATGACCTCCGCCGGCGGCGCCACCTCCGTCCGGCGTCCGTGCCCAGCCGATCAATGTTCGAGGAGGACCGATGTACCTGTTCAGCCGGCGCGCCCGCTTGGGGGGCGGCAAGCCCCGGGACTCGAGGGCCTGGGCAACCAGCATCACCCAAAGAGTTACCCAGACCTCGGGCCTGCAGGTCGGCCTATGGATGCAGACGCTTTCTCCGGCGGTCGGGACCGTGGTGTGGTCCACGTTCGTGCCCGACCTTGCCACCCTCGAATCGGGCTTGGACAAGCTGATGGGAGACGACGGTTACCACGAGCTGGTCGAACAAGGAGCCCAGTTCACGATTCCCGGCTCCCTCGACGACACGCTCGGCGTGGTCATTCATGGGCAGCCCGACCCCGACCGCCATCCCCAGTACATCGCCTCCGTCAGGACGACAATTGTCGCCGGCGGGCTCGCGAAGGGGATCGCCCTCGGTATCGAGATCGCCCAGCGGGCTGAGCAGATCACCGGGGCGCCGACTGCGTTTCTCGCTGGTGCAACGGGCAACTACGGCGGGGTGTCGTGGCTGACCGCCTTCGCTGACGTGGCAGAGCTCGAGCGGGCGCAGATGGCGCTCAATACCGACGCGGGCTTCATCGAGCTGATCGACTCCCGGGCTCCCGGCGTCTACACCGACCAGCCCGGCGCGAGCACCCAGCTGCTGTACCGGCGCGTCGTCTGACCGCGGCCGGCCGCCTGTGACCGCCGGCCCGCAGCGCCGATCGCCCGATCCGACCCACCTGGGTGGGTCTGTGGTTGCTAGCTCCATAACCCCGCCCAGGTGGGAGTCCCGCCCAACGGCCGCCGCTTCTGACCGCCGGCAGAGTCCTCAGACCAGCGCCCTCACACCGCGCTTCGCGAGCTGGTCGGCGATGATCAGGCGCTGCACCTCGCTCGTGCCCTCCCAGATGCGCTCGACTCGCAGCTCGCGGAAGAAACGCTCAGCCACGTTCTCGCGCATGTAGCCGCGGCCGCCGAAGATCTGTACGGCCCGGTCGGCGACCCGGTTCGCCATCTCGGAGGAATACAGCTTCACCATGGAGGCGTGGGCGTGCTGGACCTTGATGTCGATGCCTTCATCGATACCGCGGGCCGTCTCGTAAACGATCGACCGAGCCGCAAACAGCTCCGTCAAACTGTCGGCGAGCATGGCCTGGACGAGTTGGAAGTCCATGATCGGCGACCCGTAGACGACACGGTCCTTGGCGAAGGCGGTCGCCTCCTCGATCAGCCGCTCGGCTGCACCGAGGCAGCGCGCCGCGACCATCACCCTTTCGAAACGGAACCACTCGTACGCGAACGCCATGCCGCCCCCTTCCTCTCCCACGAGATGCGAGACAGGAACTCTCACGTCCTCGAAGGCGACGATCGGATGATGGTGGTCGATCGTGTGGGAATAGGCGGGAGTGCGGACGACTCGGACGCCGGGCGACGGCAGATCGACGATGAACATCGCATGCTCACCAGCGTGCGGCCCGTCGATGAGCTTTGCCTGGAAGAAGGTGTAGGTCGCCTCGTTGTAGGAGGTGACGTGCCACTTGACGCCGTTGAGGAGGTACTCGTCGCCCTCGCGCTGCGCCGTCGCCGTGATCGCGTCGACGTCCGAACCGGCGCCCTCCTCGGTGATCGCGTAGCACTCCGACGCTTCACCACGCACACCGGGGATCACCCACTTCTCCAGCTGATGAGGGGTCGCGACCGGCGGAAACCACTGTGGCGGCGTGCTCACCATCCAACCGAGCGCGTTCGTCGCGCGTCCGACTTGCTCCTGGACGAGAACCTGCTGGAGCATCGTGTAGCCGCCACCGCCCAACTCCGCCGGCATGTTGGTCGCGGTGAGCCCGAGCTCGCCAGCCCGGGCGCGATGGGCGGCCTTGATCCCGCCCTCGAGCTCGCCGTTGTTCATCTCGGCTTCGACTTCGTACGGGATGACCTCGTCGATGAGGCCGCGCGCACGCGCTTGGACTTCGAGGTCCTCGGCGGTCAACTGGTACATGGCGCGCTCCTGAGCTGTTCGGCGTGCGGGATTGACTGACCGTTCAGTCTATGCCGGGCGGGCAGGCGCCGGGTCTGGCGACGACCAGGACATCTAGTGCCACCGCTCCGGCAGGCCCGCAGCGAATCGGGTTCACGTCGAGGGCGTCCAGGCCCTCGCTCAATTCTTCGGCGAGGAGCGACACGGCGACGATGGCGTCGACGACGGCGTCGAGGTCGGCGGCGGGTTGCCCGCGCACGCCGTCGAGCAGCCGTCGGGCGCCGAGCCCGTCGATCATCCGGCGGGCGCGAGCGCGGTCGATGGGAGGCAGGCCCACGACCCGGTCGCCGAGGAGCTCGACGAGAACCCCTCCAGCGGCCACGACGACGAGGGGGCCGAGCTGCGGATCGCGAACGAGACCGAGCGCGAGCTCGACCCCTTCGGGGGCCGTCGCCGCGACGAGTACCCGCTCTCCGAGCCGGTCGGCAAGATCGTCGAATGCGCGGGCAACCTCCTCGGCACTCGCCAGGCCGAGCACGACACCCCCGACGTCGGACTTGTGGGCTATCGCCGGCTCGTCGGTCTTGAGCACCACGGGGTATCCGACCGCCTCCGCCGCCTCGACCGCATCCGCTCGATCCGTCACGACGAGGGCGGGGACACCCGAGATCCCGTAGGCCTTCAGCAGCGCGAAGGCATCTGTTGCGGAGTGGAGGCCGGAGGCGAGCCGTGCGAGCCAGTGCTGCCGGCGGACGACGTCCATGCGACCACTGGCGTCGCCCAGTTCCGGCGCAAGCCCGTCACGCCACTCGAGGAGGTGCTTCATGGCGAGCAGACCCGTCCGCGTGCCTTCGAGGACGGGAATCCCGGCCGCCCGGAGCCGGGAGGCCGTCACCCGGTCGATCGCGCTGTGGAGGTTGCTCAGGACGGCGACGGGCTTGGTCGTTCCCTCGAACGCCTCGATCATTGCGAGCTCTGTGTCGAGGTTGTTGTCGAACTCCGGCACGAGGTCGAGGCAGAGCGCAACGGCCGCGACGGAATCGTCATTCGCGAGGGCCAGCAAGGAACCGGCGAGCACCGTTCGCGAGTCCGAGCCCGTGTCCCAGACGTCGAGGGGGTTGCCCGGCTCGAGGCCGGGGTCGAGGATCCCTGCCAGCGTCTCGTGGGTCTCCTGGGAGATCCGCCCGAACGGCACACCGAGCGAGTCGGCGATGTCGACGACCAGCGCACGCTCGGCGCCGGAGTCGTGCACGGTCGCGATCCCGCTCCTGCCTCTGCCTGCCGGCGCACGGCGGCCGGCCGCGAACAGCTCGAGGGTGTCGGTCATCTCGTCGAGATCGCGGACTCGCAGCACCCCGTAAGCGTCGAAGAGTGCCTCCCAGGCACCGTCGTCGCCGGCGAGCGCGCCGGAGTGGGCAGCCACCATCGCCCGACCGGTCGGCGAACCACCGACCGTCAGCGCGACGACCGGGATCTCACGCTCTGCGGCGCGGGCGAGAGCCACTCGGAAGCCCTGGGGCTCCCGAAGCGTCTCGAGGAGCATCGCCACGATGCCGGTCGCGGGAAGGCCGAGCGCGTAGTCGAGATAGGAGGCGGAGGACGTGACGAGCTCCTGGCCGGCGGAGACGGCGAGTGTGAAGCCGAGCCGGCGCCGAGCACGGAGAAGGGCCGAGAAAGCGGACCCCGAGTGGCTGATGAAGACAACGGGGCCCCGTGGAAGTGGATCGGGCTCGAGGTAGCCGATCGCGCGCAACCCGTACTCGAGGTTCACGAATCCCATGCAGCCCCCTCCGCACACTGCCATGCCGGCGCGGCGCGCGATGGCGGAGAGTCGCTCCCGCAGAGTAGGGCCCGCCGCCGCCCCCTGATCGTGAGCACTCCCGAAGATCACCGCAGACCGGTCGCCGCGCGCAGCGGCTCGCTCCAGCTCGGCCTCGAGGGAGGAGTCGCGTACCCCGAGCAGGACGAGATCGACGGGCTCGGGGATGTCGTCGAGCGACGGTACGCAGCCGCGGCCGAGGACACTGTCGTATCGGGGGTTGACCAGGTGCAGCTCGATCGGCGCCGCGCTACGGGAAAGCTCGGTCACCATGCGCAAGCCGAAGCTCTCAGCTCTCGGGCTTGCTCCGACAATTGCCACCGTGCGCGCCTCCAGCATCGACTGCACCGGGTCGCGTGCTCCGGTCCCGCTCGGCGCCGCGCCGGCGCCGGCGGCGGCCTCCCGCGGGCTCACTCGCCGCGACGGAGCAGCCGGGCGGCGCGGCTCCCGGCTTGCTCCACACGACGGTCCGCTATGGCGGCCTTGGCGGCCTGCCAACCCGGGATGCCGCAAACGCCGCCGCCGGCGTGCGTTGCCGAGCTCGCGTAGTAGAGCCCCTTTATCGGCGTCCGGTAGTTCGCGTAGCCCGGGGCAGGTCGCATGTGGAACAACTGCTCGAGCGAGAGCTCGCCGTGAAAGATGTTGCCTCCCACAAGGCCGTACTCGTTCTCCATCTCGTACGGCCCGACGACGTCTCGGTGCAGGATCGAAGCTCGGAAGTTCGGGGCGAGGTCGTTGTAGCAGTCGACCATCCGGTCCGCGTACGCCTCGAGCTCGTCCTTGTGTGGCGCGAGGTTCCAGTCGGCCGGTACCCATTGGGTGAAGAGCGACATGATGTACGTGCCGTCCGGGCACAAGCTGCGGTCGAAGGTCGTCGGGATCACGCCGTCGCTGAAGGGGCGAGTGGCCGGCCGTCCCTCGCGTGCATCTTGAAACGCCCGCTCGATGTACTCGACCGACGGAGCCATCTCCACCGACCCGGTGTGGTGTTCTTGGAGGTCGGTCCCCGGGTCCGCGACGAAGCTCGGGAGCTCACTCAGGGCAAGGTTGACCTTGACGACGCCGCTGCGGCTTTTCCAGTGCTCGATATCACGGACGAAGCCGCTCGGCAGCTCGTCGCGGGCGATGTGCTCCAAGAACGCCGTTCTCGGGTGCAGGCTCGAGATCACGAGGGGTGCGGAGATCTCCTCGCCCTCCCCGAGCACCGCGCCGCGGACTCTGCTGCGCTCGACCAGCAGGCGTTCGACCTTGGCCGTGGTCCGGATCTCGGCGCCGAAGCCGACGGCGGCCCGCTTGATCGCCTCGGCGACGGCACCCATCCCGCCTTCGGGGAATCCCCATCCGCCGAGGTGACCGTCGCCCACGTCGCCGATCGAGTGGTGGGCCATGACATAGGCCGTTCCCGGCTCGCAAGGTCCTGCCCAGGTACCGATGACGCCGTTCACGGCCATGGCGGCCTTCACCTGCGGCGACTCGAACCAGTCGTCCAGCAGGTCAGCGATGCTCATCGTCATGAGGCGGGTGACGTCTGCGATCGTTCGCACGTCGAGCCCCTTGTGCCGCCAGGCCAGCCGAAGGGTCTCGCGCAGGTCGCGCGGCTTGTGCGACCCGATGTTCGGGGGCACGGTGAGCAGCAGTGGGCCGAGCACCTCGGCAAGCCCGCTCATCCAGGCGTCCCACTTCGGCATCGCTTCGGCGTCCCTGCGGGACCACTTCACGATCTCCTCGAAGTTGCGCCGCGAGTCGTCGGCGAAGATCTTGATCGAGCCGCCTTCGGGGAACGCCTGGTAGTACGGGCCCATCGGGAAGACCTTGTAGCCGTTGCGTTCGAGATCGAGGTCCTTGATGATCGTCGGGGGCATGAGGCTCATGACATAGGAGAGCCGGGTCACCTTGAACTCGGGTGCGTCCGGCCACGGGCTCTCTGTGGTCGCGGCTCCCCCGGTCGTTCTCCGCGACTCGAGAACCAAAGTTCTCGCTCCCGATCGTGCGAGGTACGCAGCGGCAACGAGGCCGTTGTGGCCTCCGCCTACCACGATCGCATCGAACTTCGATGTCATCTTCCCTGGCCTCCGTTCTCCAACAGGGGGCTGACTGACCGTTCAGTCTAGGTGCCTGATACGTTGGCGGACAAACACGGCGAGGGTGCCTCCGACCCGGCTGAGCCGGGTATCGACAGCAGGAGGAGCGAGGAGGACCAGTGGGTGTGGAGGGCGGCGCGCTGAATGGTGCTCCCGAGGTCCGGCGCGAGCAGATGATCCGGGCAGCGCTCGAAGTCATCCAGGAGCGCGGCTTCCCGGACACGCGCATCGCCGACGTCGCCCAACGCGCCGGTGTCAGCCCGGCACTGGTCATCTACTACTTCGGGACCAAGGACAGCTTGCTGACCGAGGCCATTCGGTTCTCGGAAGATGCCTTCTACGACCTCGGCGCAAGGCGCATGGCCGCCGCGGCCAACGCCAGGGGGCGGCTCGAGGAGATCGTCGCGCTGACGTGCCTGACGACCGACGACGACGATTCCGCCGACTCCTGGACACTTTGGCTCGACCTTTGGGCCCAGGCCGCTCGACACTCAGCCGTTGCCCGCGTGCGTGAGGAGTTCGACGAGCGCTGGCGCGAGACGCTCCGCAGCATCGTGCGTGCGGGCCAGGCTGCGGGAGAGTTCGGCGCCATCGACGCGGACGACTTCGCCGTCGGTTTCTCCGCCCTGCTGGACGGTCTCGCCGTCCAGATCGCGTTGGCGGACCCGGTGGTGGACGGTCGGCGCGCGTTCGAGCTGAGCATGCGGGTTGCCGCCGCGCAGCTGGGTTTCGAATGGTCGCCGGCAGGTCGCTCCGCGAAATCGCCGCCGTCGAGCGCGGCAAACCGAAGGGCGCTGACGGCGCGCCGGCGCAACCGCTCCTGAGGCCTCAGGCCTTCGCCGCGTCGCCGCGTCGCGCGATCAGCAGGTGGTAGAGCAAGATGAGCTGGGTGATGGCCAGCGGCCCGCTGTGATCGCCGGGCTCGATCTGGCCGAGCGAGGACGGCACGGGCTCCGGCACCCCGAGGCGTGACCACACCTCCGTCGCGATCTCCCAAGAAGTCGACATGGGCGCGTAGCCGTGGATGTGGAGCGCATCGACGGGCTTCCCGTCCCGGTCCCGCAGCAGCTTGAGGTGCACGGCCCGGCGGTGGTCGTCGGTGAGGACCGAGGAGAGGTCGGGATGCGGGATGGTCGGGCGCAGCAGCACCGTTGCGCTCAGCGGGTCGTCGGTTGCCTCCTGGCGCTCCTCGATGGGACCGAAGCTCACGACGATGTCGGCGAAGGCCCGCTGCGGGTGGATGAACGCGACCGAGTCCGGCTCCCGGCGCTCGAGATCCGCCAGCACTTGTGCCGGCTCGTAGCCACGCTGGGCGCAATCGCGCTTGACCTTCCAGGCCCGGCGGATCTCCTCGGGGGGATCAAGGTAGACAGTGATATCGAAACAAGCTCTCGCGAGACGAGAGTGCAGCGGCAACAACCCCTCGACGATGACGAACTCCCTCGGCTCGACGAGAACCGGCCGCTCCAAGGTGCCCGCGGTGTGGTTGTACACCGGCTTGAGAATCGATTGGCCGAGAGCGAGCAGCTGGAGATGCTGCTCCATGATCTCGACGTAGTTGCACTTCGGGTTGAGGGGCGTGAACGGCAGGCTCGCCCGCTCGGCCCGGTCATAGCAGTGATAGTCGTCGACACAGATCGCCGTGATGCGCTCCGGGCCGAGGGCGCGGGTGAGACCGCGGGTCAGCGTCGTCTTGCCCGCGGCGCTGTCGCCGGCGATGGCGAGCATCGTCGGCCGCACGCGACCCGATCCGCTGTCGCGCCACGCCCGGCTGATCGCCATCTGCTTGTCCGGCACCATCTTCGACCCTACGCATCCTGGCTGACCCGCGCCTCCCCCACATGGGGGAGACCGGGGTGAATCTCGAGATCTCCGCGGCAGTCGGTGGGTACCCTCGCGCGATGGCAGCGCCAGGCACCGGGACCGCGGTGCGGATCTGCGTCGTCGACGACCATCAGCTCGTGCTCGACGGTCTCGTCGCCATGCTCGAGGGCCACCGCGATCGGGTGGAGGTGGTCGGGCAGGCAAGCTCCGCCGCTGCGGCGCTCGAGACCGTGCGCCGGTGCCGGCCCGACGTCGTGCTGCTCGACGTTCGCCTCCGCAACGACAGTGGCCTCGACCTCTGCACCGACCTGCTGCGCCAGGTCCCCGGGGTGCGCGTGGTGTTCCTGACCGTGTACGACGACGAGCAGTACCTGTTCCAGGCCTTGCGGCTCGGCGCCTCCGGCTTCTTGTTGAAGCGGGTCACGGGAGGTGAGCTCGCCGAACATCTCGCCCGGGTCATGGACGGCGAGGTGGTGATCGATCCCCTGCTCGCCGGGAGGGTGGCCCTGTCGGCCGCCCGCCTGCAGTCGGGCGAATTCTGGCCCGGTGCGCACCTCGGTCTCACCCAACGCGAGAGCGAGGTGCTCGAGCTCATGGTGCGTGGGCTCACCAATCGGGCGGTCGCCCGTCAGCTGATCCTGGGCGAGGAGACCGTGAAGAGCCATGTGGGGGCGATCTTCCGCAAGCTCGAGGTCCGGGACCGCACCCAAGCGGTGGCGACGGCGCTTCGAGAGGGTCTCTTCCGGTGAGCGCGAACGGCGCTCCCGAGAATCGTGACTCCACCTCCGCCGTGGACGACGGCGCGCTGCGCGGGGACCGCCTGCTCCGTCAGATCATCGAGGTCGTGTCGGCAGATCTCGACCTGAGTGGGATCGTGCAGCGGGTCGCCGAGCTCGTCACCGAGGCGACGGGGTGCGACGTCTGTTTCGTGCACTTGCTCGACGAGGAGCGGTCGTTGCTCACCTTGGCCGGGGCGACGCCGCCGTTCGACCGGCTGGCGGGCACCGTCGAGCTCATCGTGGGCGAGGGCGTCGCCGGCTGGGTTGCCAAGCACGCCGAAGCGGCCGTCATCCAGGACAAGTGGTCGGATCCGCGTTACCGCTACATCCCCGCTCTCAAGGGCGAGGACTTCGCCACGATGGTCTCTGTTCCGATGGTCCACCGGGGCGGCACGGTCGTCGGAGTCGTCAACATGCATCTGCGCGCCCGCACCGAGTTCACCCGAGGCGACGTGTCACTCTTCTGCGACGTGGCCAATCTCCTCGCCGGCGTGGTGGAGAACGCCCGTCTCTACGCGAGGCTGGCCGAGCGCGAGGACGCGCTCGAGCGTTTCGCCGTCAAGGTCATCGAGGCCCAGGAGCTCGAGCGAAGGCGCCTCGCAGGTGATCTGCACGACGGGATCAGCCAACGCCTCGTCGGCCTGTGGTTCCACCTTTCGGCCGCCTCCGACGCCACCGGCGACGACTGGGCAACGGTGAGTCGCCAACTCGCCGCGGCGAAGGAGCTGGCCGCCGATGCCCTCGACGAGACCCGCGACGCCATTGCGGGGCTGCGACCAGCGGTCCTCGACGACCTCGGCCTCGGCCCCAGCCTCGAGAGCCTCGCACGCGGTCTGGGCGATCTCGAGCTGGAACTGGACGTGGACCCGTGCCGTCTGGCGCCGCATATCGAGACGGCGCTCTTCCGGATCACCCAAGAAGCCCTGCAGAACGTCGTGAAGCACGCGGGCGCCACGCGCGTGCGGGTCGAGCTTCGCTACGACGAGCCCGCGGGCGACGAGCCGGGTGGTGGCCACAAGGCCGGCGCCGGCCGAGGCGGCGGCGTCACTCTGGTCATATCCGACGACGGCTGCGGCTTCGACACCAGCAGGGTCGCCGGGACGAGCCACGGCTTCTCGTACGGACTCGCCAGCATGCGCGAACGGGCCGAGCTCATCCGGGCGACTTTCCGGATCACCTCGGCGCCGGGGCGGGGGGCAACGGTGCTCGTCGCCCTCCCGAACCCTCCGGGCTCCCCTGGACCTTCCGGGGATTCGCGTTAAACTGGCATTCAATCAAGAGCACCGTGGGAGCTTCGAGCCGGGGGGTTGAGCGATGCCAGGTGGGGAGATCCGGCTCGTCGAGCTGACCAAGCAGTTTGCCGACATCCGCGCGGTCGACGGCATCGACCTCGAGATCGAGCGGGGCGAGTTCTTCTCGCTGCTCGGCCCGTCGGGTTGCGGGAAGACGACGACGCTGCGGCTCATCGCCGGCTTCGAGGAGCCGACCTCGGGCAGCATCCTGCTCGACGGCGCCGACGTGGCACGCCTTCCCGCCCACAAGCGCAACGTCAACACGGTGTTCCAGAGCTACGCCCTCTTCCCGTTCCTCACCGTGGCCGAGAACGTCGCCTTCGGCCTCAAGTACAAGTCCCTCTCCAAGCAGGAGTCGGCCAAGCGCGTCGGCGAAGCCCTCGAGCTCGTGCAACTCAACGGCTACGAGAAGAGGCGTCCGGGCCAGCTCTCCGGCGGCCAGCAGCAGCGAGTCGCGTTAGCCCGCGCCCTCGTGCTGAACCCGGCCGTGCTGTTGTTGGACGAGCCACTCGGCGCCCTCGACGCGAAGCTGCGGCGCACCCTCCAGGTCGAGCTGAAGGCTCTCCAGGAGCGGGTCGGGATCACGTTCATCTACGTGACCCACGACCAGGAGGAGGCTCTCACGATGTCCGACCGCTTGGCCGTGATGGCCGGCGGCCAGATCGCGCAGATCGGGAGCCCCGAGGATGTCTACGAGCAGCCGGCCGATGCCTACGTGGCCGACTTTCTCGGCATCTCGAACCTCATGGAGGCCACGGTCACGCGCCACGGCCAGGGTTGCTGCTACATCCAGCTCGGGGAGTTCGAGCTCACGGCCGGCTGTGGCGCGATCGACGCCACCGGCGCGGTGAAGATCGCCGTGCGCCCCGAGCGCGTCCATCTGGAGCCGTTCGATGCCACTGGCGTCAACCGCGTTCCCGCCATGGTCGAGCGCCTGGTCTTCCTCGGGTCGGCTACCCAGGTCATCGTCCGGCTCGCCCCGGGTGCACGGGTGCAGGCGCTCGTGCACAACGACGGCGAGCCGCTCGCCTACGAGCAGGGAACGCCGTTGCAGGTGTACCTGCCCCCCGAGGCGGTGCGGGTGCTGCCCGAGCGGAACATCATCGCAGGCTCGAGCGGCATCGACGAGGACGGCTTGGCACCTGAGCCCGGCTCGTTCGACCTGGCGGCAGCCGTCGTCTCCGGCGCGCCGCACCTGCCCGGCGAGTGACCACGCGCCGGCCGGCGCGGGGCGGCCCATTCCGGTAGTCCGGCGCTCGGCTTCGGAGGGACCTCCGGCTACATCCCGGTGATGTTCGCGAGGGCGCCTTCCGAACCCGAGCCACGCTCGCCCCGGGTCATGAAGCGGTAGGCGAAGTAGCCGACCGTCGCCACGATGAGCGAGACGAGGAGCATGATCGTCGCGATCGCGTTGAGGGCGGGACCGTTGTTGCCGCCGCGGGTGGTGGCGTAGATCAGGACGGACACCGGCTGGGTTGCCGACGACGACGACAGCAGGTCAACGATGACGAAGTCGTCGATCACGCCGGCGAACACGAGCACCGAGCTCGCGAAGATGGCCGGCGCCAGCAGCGGGACGAGGACGCGTCGGACGGCGTCGAATCTCGAAGCACCGAGGTCGGCCGCAGCCTCCTCGAAGCTCGGGCCGATCGAGACGAGCCTCGCGATCACGATGATCGCCGGCCAGCTGATGTTCCAGATGACGAGGCCGAGGACCTCGGCCCAGGTCCCGAGCTTGATCGAGGTGTACAGCTCGCTGAAGACCGAGAACAGCGCGACGCCGAAGATGAGCTCGGGGACGACGAACGACAGGATCATCACGAAGTTGAAGGTGGTCGAGGTCTTCGTGCGCCACCGGTTGATGCCGATGGCGAAGGCGACTCCGAGCGGCACCGTGATCACCGTCGTGAGAGCAGAGAGCCGCAAGGTCTGGATGATCGCCTGGTGGTAGACGGCACCGTGGAGCACGGAATTGACCGGATCGGTGATGTACCACCTGAGCGAGAAGCCCTGCCAGGCGCTCTGCGACTTGCCCTTGTTGAAGGAGAACAGGACGGCAAGGCCGATCGGCACGATCGACCAGATCAGATAGAGCCAGGTGAATCCTTCGAGAAACCAGGCGTGCCGCCAGGGATTCCGCCAGGGGGGCTTCCGGCGACGGGAGGCAGACGGCGGGATGATCGTCTCGCCGGGGCCCGCGGGCGAAGCGACCCGGGTCGGGGTGTCGACGGCCATCAGGCTGTCCGGCCCGAGTTCGCGTAGGTCTGCATCACGTAGTACGCCATCAACGGGAGCAGCACGACCAGAAGAAGCAGGGACAATGCGCTTCCCTGGGGAAGCAACCCGGGCGTCGAGAGCTGGCCGTCGATGAGGTTGCCGATCATGGACGTGCTCGGCGTCGCCGAAAGCAGCTGGTTGGTGAAGTAGTCGCCCATCATCGGCAGCGCCGTGATGAGCATCCCGGTCATGATCGTCTGGCGGCTCATCGGCAGGGTGACCCGCGTGAAAGTGCGCCACCGGTTCAGCCCGAGGTCGCGGCCGGCCTCGAGCAGGCGCTGGTCGATCCGGTCCAGGCCGGCGTAGAGCACGAGGATGAGGTACGGGATGTAGCCGTAGACGAGCCCGAGGATCACCGTTGACGCCTTGCCGCCCAGCCAGTTCACTGGTTGGCTCGTGATGTGCAGGTCACCGAGCACTTTGTTGACATAACCGTTGGTCTGCAGCAGGTCGATCCAAGCCAGCATGCGCATCATGTAGCTGACCCAGAACGGAGCGATGAGCAGCACCAGGAACATCACCTTGCGCCTACCCGCCCACCGGGTCACGAAGTACGCCGTCGGGTAGGCGATGAGGAGGGACAGGACCGACGCGATCACGACGTAGACGACCGTGCGGACGAAGGTCGGCCCGACGAATGCTCCGCGGCCGACGAGGTCGTGGAACACGGCCGTGAAGTTCGCAGCGCTCCAGTGCAGCGGGTTCCACGCCGGCAGGGGCGACTCGAAGATGTCCAGCGTTCCCGCCGCGATCGCGATCACGACGTAGAACGGCACGACGAACAACAGAACCAGGGTGACGATCCCGGGACCCGAGAAGAGCCCCCACACCCACTTCTGCTCGCGTGAGTCGCGCCGGCGGCGCTTCGTGATGCTCATCGGTCCGCGGGCGGCGCCTGCTCAGAGACCACCGGAGAACTCCAGCCAGTCCTGCTCCCACTCCACGTCGGTGGTCGGCGGGAGCTCGAGCTCGAACAGGCCCTTTCTGAAGTAGGAGGGCAGGACGGCGGTGGACATCAAGCTCGGTGGCAGGATCTTCTCCTTCACCAGCAACTGCGGCGTGACCTCGGTGAGTGGCTGGATGTAGCCGTTGTAGCTGATGTTCTCGATAGCGTTCTGCGGATCCTGGAAGTAATTGAGGAACAGGTGGGCGAGAACCGGAGCCTTCGACGACGCCAGGACGACCATCGTGTCGTTCGCGACCGGTCCGATCCCGTCGGCCGGGAACCAGTAGCCGACGACCTCGACGGGCACCCCCTTCGGCATGTACTCCGCCGCCGAGGCCATGTCGCCCGACCACGAGTGGTGGATCCAGACCTGCCCGCTCGGCACGTTCGTATAGTCGTTGTTGTCGATCTGGACGCCACCAACGAGCGAGTCCAGATCGGTGAGCGACGCCTTCGAGAGCCGTAGCTGCGACCCCTTCGTCGTGTTGAGGTCGTAGATGCCGTTGTACAAGAGCCCGAGGGAGAGACCCTCGCGGTAGTCGTCGAGGATGGCGACCTTCCCGGCGTACTTCTTCTGCCACGGGAACTGGTAGCCGTTCTTCCAGGTGGCGGGGTTACCGTCGACGTGGTCCTTCCGCCAGGCGATACCGGTGGTGTACACCGTGTACGGCACCGTGTACCGCCAGCCGAGGTCGTAGAACGGGTCCTTGTAGTCGGGCCAGCAGTTCTCGATGTTGGGGATGTAGCTGTGATTGAGCGGCTGGATCAGCTTGGTCTCGATCAGCTGGCCGAGATTGTCGGGGGTGGGCACGAAGACGTCGTAGTCGGCTTCGCCGCTCTTGATCTTGGAGATGGCGTCGGTGATCGTGTTGAACGAGGTCCACTCGACCTTGCAGTTGTACTTCTTCTGGAAGTTGTTGATGCAGGTCTGATTCATGTACGCGGTCCAGTTGTAAAGCTTGAGCGTCGCGCCGGTCTCGGGCTTGAGCCCGCTTGCGATCGGCTTGTTGTCCGCGAAGACCGGCCACCTCACGGGTGCGTTCTTTCGCGGGAGCGGCAAGGAGGTGACCGTCGGGGTGGCGCCGGCCGTGTTGCCGCAAGCCGAGAGCAGGCCACCGAGTCCGGCGGCCCCGACGCCGGCTCCGATCCCCTTCAACAGCTCGCGCCGCGACAAGTACGGAATGCGGCGCCGGCCGTCCGGTGTCCATCCCTCTCGTGGGTGGCCCACCCGTCCTCACCCCCCTCCGGTGACTCAGGCTCTCCGGTCGCTGAACGGCCGATCAAGGAAGTCAACCACCATCTGGCACCGTCCGCAATGCATCCCTTGGAGCTTCGCCTACCGGCTCAATCTCGCCTACTGGCCGACCGCAGCGGCAAAACGTTCGAAGTTCCCGACGAAGCGCTCGACATCCCCCTCGTCGTGCTGCACGGAGATCAACCACTGCTCGGTCTTTCCCCACGGTGGCAAAAAGACGCCCCCGTTGTGCTGGAAGAGCCAGTGGGCGTGGTTGTAGCGGTCGTCCACCTCCAAGAAGTCCCGATAGTTACGGACCGGCTCGCGCCGGAACGTCACGCATCCCTTCGCACCGACCGACACGACATGGGCGGGGAGCCCCCGGGCGTCGATGACCCGGCCGAACTCCGCGGTGACGGCAGCGGCCAGCTTGGCGATGCCCTCGTAGGCTTGGGGAGTCGCGACCTCGGTCAGCATGGCGAGCGTCGCCGCCATGGCGAGCGGGTTGCCGTTGAACGTGCCGACCTGGTCGTAGTCGCCGTTCGCGACGTGCTCCATTACCTCGGCGCTCCCGCCGATCGCGGCGGAGGCGATCCCGCCACCGATGGCCTTCGCCAGGCACGTGATGTCCGGGGTCACTCCCGTGAGGCCTGTCGCGCCGCCGTAGCCGGCGGTCAGCCCGGTCTTGACCTCATCAAAGCTGAGCAGCGCGCCGTGTTGGTGGAGGAGGTCCTTCAGGCCCTGGAGGTAGCCGACAGCGGGTCGGATGATGCCGGCGTTCATCATGATCGGCTCGAGGATCATCCCGGCGATCTCGCCCGGGTGCTCCTCGAAGGCGCGTGCGACCGCGTCGAGGTCGTTGTAGGGGACGATGATCGTCAGCGCCATGATCGCCTCGGGGACCCCCGAGCTCGCAGGAACGCTCGTCGGGCGGCTCGCCGGCCCGACTTCGGCGGCATCCGGCGCGACGGACACCTGCACCGAGTCGTGGTGCCCGTGGTAACAGCCCTCGACCTTGATGATGAAGTCCCGCCCGGTCACCGCACGCATGAGATGGACCGCGTCCATCGTCGCCTCGGTGCCGGAGTTGCAAAAGCGCCACAGCGGCTGGCCGAAGCGTGCGGCCAGCGCCTCTGCGACGAGGATGGCGTCCTCGGTGGGTTGGGCGAAGTGTGTGCCCCGGGCGACCTGGGACCGCACCGCCTCGACGATCGCCGGATGGGCGTGCCCGGCGAGGCTGGCGCCGTAGCCGCCGTGCAGGTCGACGTACTCGGTCCCGTCGACGTCGTACACCTTGGAACCGGAGCCGTGGCTGAGCCAGACGGCCTGAGGGCGAGTGATCTGCCAACTGGAGGTGACGCCTCCGGCCAGAGAGCGCCGCGCCCGCTCGATGAGCTTGCGCGACCTGGGCTGCCGCTCGAGGAACAGCGCCTCCTGTTCGGCCACGACCGAATCGAGCCGGGCGGCGAGATCCCCGGGGGTGGACAGCTGGACTACCACGATATTCTCCGTTTCGAAGTGATTGACTGAATGTTCAGTTTAGGGGGCGCCGCGCACTCTGGCAAGCGGTCGGACAGGGCAGGCATCTGGCGATCCGCGGTCTGGACGACTACACACGTGGCAGGCACGCCAGACACACCGAGAGGAGAGGCCCAGATGCCACACGAGGTACGGGGCGTCATCGCCCGAGCCAAGGGAGCACCGGTCGAGGTGACCACGATCGTGGTCCCCGACCCTGGGCAGGGAGAAGCGCTCGTGCGAGTCCAGGCCTGCGGCGTGTGCCACACCGACCTGCACTATCGGGAGGGCGGGATCAACGACGACTTCCCGTTTCTGCTCGGCCATGAAGCGGCCGGCGTCGTCGAGGCCGTCGGGCCCGGAGTCACCTCGGTCGCGCCGGGCGACTTCGTCATCCTCAACTGGCGAGCCGTCTGCGGAGAATGCCGCTCCTGCCGCCGGGGCCGGCCCCAGTACTGCTTCGCTACGCATAACGCCAAGCAGAAGATGAGCCTTGCCGACGGCACCGTGCTCGCTCCTGCGCTCGGGATCGGCGCGTTCGCCGAGAAGACGCTCGTGGCCGCCGGGCAGTGTACGAAGGTCGACTCACGGGCCCGGCCGGAGGCCGCCGGGCTGCTCGGCTGCGGTGTCATGGCGGGGCTGGGCGCGGCGATGTTCACGGGCGAGGTGGGCCTCGGCGACTCGGTCGCGGTCTTCGGGTGCGGCGGCGTCGGCTGTGCCGCCATCGCCGGCGCCCGGCTCGCCGGCGCCTCGACGGTGATCGGGGTGGACCTCGACGCCGGCAAGCTTGCGCTTGCGACCGAGTTCGGCGCGACCCATACCGTCAATGCCGCCGAAGGAGACCCGGTCGAAGCGATCAGGGCCCTGACGGGCGGCAACGGCGCCGACGTCTGCGTGGAGGCGGTGGGCAACCCCAAGGTGATGGAGCAGGCATTCTTCGCCCGCGATCTCGCCGGGACGCTGGTGCAGGTTGGCGTGCCGACGCCGGCGATGCGTATCGACCTTCCGATGATCGAGTTCTTCGGTCGCGGCGGGCGCCTCAAGCCCAGCTGGTACGGCGACTGCGTCCCGTCGCGCGACTTTCCCATGTTGATCGACCTGTACCTGCAGGGGCGGCTGGATCTGGACCGTTTCGTGTCCGAGACGATCACGCTCGACGATGTCGAGGAGGCGTTCGGTCGTATGGAGCGGGGCGAAGTGCTGCGCTCGGTCGTGGTGATCGCCTCGTGATCGGTCACGTGACGACGAGCGGAGTCTTCACGCTCGACGGGCAGGACTTCGAGGTCGAGAACAACATCTGGCTCGTCGGCGACGACGAAGAGGTGCTCGTCGTCGACGCTGCCCACGACGCTCGGCCGGTCGTCGCTGCGGTCGGAGCTCGGCGGGCGGTCGCGATCGCCCTCACCCACGGCCACAACGACCACATCAACGCTGCCGTCGCGCTTTCGGAAGAGGTCGGCGCCCCGATCTGGCTCCACCCCGACGACCTCATGCTGTGGCAGGTCGTCTACCCGGACCGAGCGCCTGACGAGCTCCTCGTGGACGGGCAGTGGCTGTCGGCGGGCTCGACGATGCTGCAGGTGCTCCACACCCCTGGTCACTCTCCGGGCGGCTGCTGCTTCTACGACGCCGAGGCAGGCGTCGTTTTCTCAGGGGACACGCTGTTCCAGGGCGGCCCGGGCGCGACCGGGCGCAGCTACTCCGACTTCCCGACGATCGTCGAGTCGATCAGAACGCGCCTGCTCACGCTGCCAGCCGAGACCCGGGTACTGACCGGGCACGGCGGTCCGACGACGATCGCCGACGAGGCCCCCCATCTCGACGAATGGATCACCCGCGGCCATTAGTGCCGTAATCGCAAACGTTCGCCCCTCTTGGGCACATGCCTGCGGTTTCGACTAATGAGCCGATTTGCCGCTTTGAGCGCTCTCTCCCGAGTCCCCGAAGATGTTAATTGTGCAATCAGCACTCCTGCCGGCGTGAAGGCTGGCACACATGTATCGGGCCCCGAGTGCAGGCTAGGTCGCTTCAGGTGGGCCCGCGGATATTGGCGAAATATCCGTCTGATCGGTGTGCCCCACTTCGTCGAGGCTGGTCGGCATTCGGTCCTGGCAATCTGTGGAGGAACTGCCGCCGACCAGCACTCGGGGGCAGGTCGGGCGGGAACCGACGTTGCCCTCCCTGTTGTAAAACATATGTACTGATCCAGGCGGCACCCCTGCAGCTCATCTCCTACGCCTTCCGCATCGAGACGCTGACCTTCCTGTTCACCGACATCGAGGGTTCGACGGTGCTCTTGCGTCGCCTCGGCGACGACGTCTACTCGAAGGTTCTCGACGATCACCACCGGCTCATCCGCGCCAGCCTCCAGGCCCACCACGGGAGCGAGCAGGGGACACAAGGCGACTCGTTCTTCGCCGTGTTCTCCTCGCCGAGCGCCTGTGTGGCAGCCGCCGTCGAGATGCAACAGGCCCTGGCCGAGCACGAGTGGCCCGCCGGAGAGCAGCTACAGGTCCGCATGGGCATCCACACCGGCGAGGCGTCGGAGGCCTCCACCGGCCTCGTCGGCTACGAGGTCCACCGGGCGGCCCGGATCGCCGCGGTCGGCCACTGAGGCCAGGTCCTGCTGTCGTCGACGGCCGCCGGACTCGTCCAGGACTCCCTGCCGGCCAACGTCGCCGTACGGGAGCTCGGAGCGCACCGGCTGAAGGACCTCGGTCGCCCGGAGGTGCTGTTCCAGCTCGTTGCCCACGGCCTCAGGTCAGAGTTCCCGCCGCTTCGCTCTCTTGACAACCCCGAGCTGCCCAACAACCTGCCGGCCTCCCTCAGCCCGTTCGTCGGCCGTGGCGCAGAGCTCGCCGAGATCCGTGCCCTCGTATTGGGTTCGAGGCTCGTCACGCTCACGGGCGCCGGTGGCTCGGGCAAGACGCGCCTCGCCCTCCAGGCAGCGGCAGAGCTGCTCGACGGGACCGGAGAGGGCGTCTGGTTCGTCGAGCTGGCGCCCATCAGCGACCCCGACCAGGTCCCGACGGCCGTCATCGGCGCGCTGGAGCCGCGTCAGGAGGCCAACTGCTCCCCGCTCGACTCGCTGCTCAAAGCCATCCGGGACCAGAACGTCCTCATCACCCTCGACAACTGCGAGCACGTCATCGACGCCGTCGCCAAGCTCGCCGACCTCATCGGCCGGAACTGCCCCAAGGTCTCACTCGTCGCCACCTCCCGCGAGCCGCTCGGCGTCGACGGCGAGCAGGTCTACCGGGTCCGATCGCTCTCGCTGCCCACCGAGGTCGTCGAAGGCGTTGAGGACTTGGAGGGTTCCGACGCGATTGAGCTGTTCGTGGCACGAGCTCGTTCGCATGACAAGACTTTCGAGCTCGACGACTCGAACGCGGGGCTCGCGGCCTCGGTCTGCCGGCGGCTCGACGGCATCCCGCTGGCCATCGAGCTCGCGGCCGCCCGGCTCTCCTCGATGTCACTCGAGGACCTCCACGATCGCCTCGACCAGCGGTTCCGCCTGCTCACCGGCGGCAGCCGCAACGCGCTGCCTCGCCAGCAAACCCTCGGGGCCATGGTCGCCTGGTCCTACGACCTGCTTGACGAGCCTGAACGCAAGGTGCTCCGTCGGCTCTCGATCTTCGTGGGCAGCTTCGACCTCCGTGCCGCAGAGGTGGTCTGCGCAGCCGGAGACGTGGAAACCTTCGACCTCGCGGACCTGCTCGGCTCGCTCGTCAACAAGAGCCTGGTCACCGCCGAACGGTCTTCGACGTCGATGCGCTACCGACTCTTGGAGACTATCCGTCAGTACGCGGCGGACCAGTTGCTCCAGATCGGGGGCGAGACCGAGGCCCTCGAGGCACGACGACTGCACGCCGAGTACTACCTCCGGCTCTGCGAGGAGGCGGCGCCCGAGCTTGTCGGCGCGAAGCAGGTCAAGTGGCTGAACCGGCTCGACCTCGAGTGGGACAACCTTCAGGCAGCGTTCAACACCTTTGCCTCCGAGCCCGAACGGACCGAAGAGGTGCTCAGGCTCGGGGTGGCCGTAAGATCCTTCTTCACAACCCGGCAGCACCAGACACCCGTCGCGTTCCTCCGCGAGGCACTTGTTCACGGCGCAAGGGTGCCGACCCCGCTCAGGGCCCGAGCACTCCTAGCCACCGCCATCCTGATCCAGATGATGCCCATCGGGGAGCGGCCTCACGAGTCCGCGCGTGAGCTGTGCAAGGAGGCGATTGAGCTGGCCCGGGAGCTGGACGACCCCTCGCTCGAGGCCGACGCCCTCGTGTGGCTCACCATGATCTCGGAGAAGCTCGAACAACGGGAGCTGGCGCTTGCGCACGCCTGGGGAGCGCTCCAGGTCGCCCGGCGGATCGGTGATCCTCGGCTCATCGGCCGCGCCTTGTACGCAATCGGCTATGCGCAACCTTCGCCGGAGGCGGGACGAGAGTTTTACCTCGAAGCGCTCGTCAACCTCCGCCAGGCGGGAGATCTGATCTTTGTGTGCAGCGCCCTGATCGCACTCTCGGCTGGCCGCTGCACCGACCTCGAGCAAGTCCGCGAGGCTTCGGCGCTGGCGGAGGAGGCCATGGGACTCGCCGAGGAGCTCGGTGCCATGTTCCACCTGCTGGTCCTCTGGGCCAACCAAAGCATCTACAGCTACCTCTTGGGAGAGGTCGAAGCGGCAGAGCAGTACAGCCGCCGTGCGTTCTTGTCCTCCCGTCGTCTCGGCCGTCCGCTGGACGGGAACGTCTGGAACGTCTTCGTCCTCGCGTGCTGCGCAACGAGCAACGGAGACTTCGCGCGTGCAGCGCAGTTGACCGGTGCCCACGACGCCCTCGACTCAGGCTTGCCCGAACCGTCTCGCGGCATCTGGTCCCCGCTTGAGATCGAGATGCGCAACCGCAACCGCGCGCGACTCGTCGAGGCCCTCGGACAAGCGGAGTTCGAGCGAGCGAGCGCTGTCGGCCGAGGACTCACCCTGGGCAAGGTGGCCGACTTCGCGCTCGGCAGGGTTCGACCCGCCTGATATAACGCTGGTCCCTGGCGGACAGTCGGTAGAATCTCCGGACGGAGCACTGAGCAGCGTCTTGAACACGGCCTCACCAACCGGCGGGGTGAGGCCGCCAGCGCCGATTAGATCACGGCGCATATCGACGAACTCTGGCGCGTGCTGAACCGATCTCTTAGGGAGTTTGATCCCAAGGTGTCGGGTTCGAACCTCGGACGGTCTACCGGCAGGTCGCCGGCCGCGGGTAGGTTCCGCAACCTCTTGTGTCTCGTCGGCCGTGGCGCTAGCGTCACGCCCGTCGGAGCTGTGCCCGCGAAAAGGTTGCAGTCACAGGCGGGGAGAAGGCTGCAGTCACAGGCACCGCCTGGGGTTGGGGGGGCGTTGGCCAAGACCACGATCACGGGTCGGCGGGCCGGGCGGGGCTTCTGCCTGCATGACGCCCCGCTGTCTCGCGGCGTCGCCGGCATCTTGGTGAGTACCTATCGAACGCGTTCGCGGAATGTACCGCGATGGCCCCTCGGTGGGGTTCGAGCACGGCAGTGGGTGGGCAAGCCGGTACGCCCTGTTATGCCGGTGATCGCCTTCGACGGTCACCGGAGGGCTTCCAGTACTTCGACGATCCCCAGAACTCTTGGGACGAGGGGCGCCACGCTGCGCGGCAAATCCTACGGCGGCCCGACCGGTGCGCGCTCGCGCTCGTCGCTCTGCGACCTACGACGGCTGTCGTCGGCACATTGCAGCCGCCCGCATCATCGCTGCGGCACGGGTGGTCGCCTTGGCGGCGACCACTGGCGGTTCGAATCGGAAGGCGTCGGGTAAACCCAGCGTCCAGAACACAAAAAGGGTAAGGAGAGGCAGGAGTATGACACCGAGAAGAGAAGGAGAGGCAGGAGTATGACACCGAGAAGAGGAGGTAGCACGATGTTCCAAGCCTTGGCGCCCAAGAAGCGCAGGCTGATTTCGATCGCGACCCTGGCTGGGCTGTTTGCCCTTATGGCCAGCCTGGTTCCAGCGAGTCTGTCGACCGCCAGCACGGCTAAGCATATCGGGGGTTCTGTAACGGTCTGGGCCGAATGGACGAGTACCGAGCAGCAAGACTTCGAAGCTGTGCTGACGCCGTTCGAAGCTAGTACGGGAGTCAACGTCATCTACAGCGGTAAGGGAAGCAACATGGACACGGCTATCGATGCTGCGGTAGCTGGCGGAGCGCCCCCTGCAGTAGCTCTCGTGCCTGACCCCGGCACCCTGCTCGCCCTGGCCAAGAAGGGCGCGATCAAGCCCCTCGCCCCCGTCATCGGGAGCGAGGCGTCCGACTACGGGTCGGCGTGGAACAAGCTCGCCACATACAAGAACAAGCTCTACGGCGTCTGGTTCAAAGGCGCCAACAAGAACACCATCTGGTACAACCCGGCCGAGTTCGCCATGGCGGGCCTAAAGTCAACACCCAAGACATGGCAGCAGCTGCTAACTGACGCGGCCACTCTGAGGAGAGCGGGCGTCACGCCCGTCTCGCTCTGCACCAGTGTCGGATGGCCGGTCGCTGACCTGTGGCAGAACGTGTACCTGAAGACGGCGGGGGCGGCCAACTACAACAAGCTCGCCGCGCACACGATCTCGTGGACGGGTCCGACCGTGACAAAGGCTTTTGACACGCTCGCCGAGCTCGTCGGAAAGCCCGCATACCTTCTCGGCGGCACCAAGGGATCCCTCGCTAACAACTATCCCGAATGCGTGGACAAGGTATTCCCCAAGTCGGGATCAATGCCCCAGGCGGCGATGGTGATGGAGGCTGACTTCGTCGTCTCCGAGATCGTCGGCAACTCTGCCAACTACGAGGCTGGGACGAAAGGCGCCGGCGGCAAGAAGTGCACCGCCAACCCGGCCGACACCCCGTGTTACGACTTCTTCCCCTTCCCCGCCCCGGCAGCCGACCAGAAGAACAATTCGGCGATCCAAGTGGCGGGAGATGTGGCGATGTTGTTCAACCCCAGCAAAGCGGCCAAAGCTCTCATGAAGTACCTGGGCAGTCCCGAGGCCGGAGAAATTTGGGCCCACCTAGGCGGCTTCGCGTCGCCCAACAAGAAGGTGCCCCTGAGTAGTTACCCCGACGCGGTCACGAGGTCGGATGCGCACGAACTGCAGACGGCCAAGAGTTCTGTCTTCAGCTTGGACGACCAGCAGGGCAGCTGGGAGCCGAGCATGTGGCAGGACATGCTCAACTTCGTCAAGAAGCCGACCAAGAAAAACATCGCCGCTATCGAAAAGACCATGCAAGCCCAGGCGACGGCCGCGGGTAAGTAGGAAGTTGCGGCTCGAATGACAGCACCAGGGCACGCCCGGGAACATACGGGCGTGCCCTGGTGGGCCGCGAGACTGGGCGACTGGTGAGATGGCGCTAGCAGCCGCTGAACAACAACCGGTGGTCGCCGTTGGACGACGGCGGGGTCCGTCTGGACCGAGGGGCCGGCGGTCGGGGCGGCACCTAACCTCACTCGCATTCCTGGTCCCGGGAGCGATCTTGCTCCTGGCGATCGTGATCTGGCCAGCTATCGCGACGATTCGGTACAGCTTCTATAACGGGACAGCAACCAAGGCGGTCGGGCTCTCCAACTATAAGTCTTTGTTCACTACTGCCGACACACTGATTGCGTTTCGCAACAACGTCATATGGGTGCTCGTTTTCCCCTTTATCGTGACCGTACTGGGCCTCGTATTTGCGGTTTTGTCCGAGCACATTCGTTGGTCTACCGCCTTCAAGACTGTCATCTTCTTGCCGATCGTGTTCAGTATCACGGCCTCGTCACTGGTCTATACGCAAATCTTTCAGTTAGATCCCCACGTCGGAGCCGTGAACGCCATCGTCGAGACGGTAGAGGACTGGTTCCACCCTCCTGGCGCGTACCCGGTCGCGGCTGGCCAGACAGTCGCGTCGCTCGCCACGAGCGGAGTCCTAGCAGCTCCGCACGAGACACTCGAGAGCAAGGCAACTGTCAGCGCCGGGGAGACGGTGCGAATGGGCCTGACCGGCATCAGTCCTGCCACGCTCACGGCCCTCGGGGCTCGTCCTGCCCGCGTTCCCACGCCGACGGCGGGTGCGGTGACAGGTCTGGTGTGGCGAGACTTCTCCCTCTCGAACCCGACCAACATCTCCGCCGTCTTTCCCGATGAGGATGGGTTTTCCAATCTGCGCCTTGCCTTGCTGCGCAGTGATGGCAGCACCGCCGCGACCACGACCACGGACGCCTTCGGCCGGTTCAGCTTCCCCAATGTCGGCGCTGGGCACTTCCGAGTCCAGATTGTGGCGTCGAATTTCCAACCTGCCTTCTCGGGTGTCTTCTGGCTAGGACCGCAATCGCTGACTCCTACCAGTAATCTCAGCCAGACGGCGCAGGCGCTGCTGAGCGCTCCGCTCATTGACATCTCAATGATCTTGGCCTATCTGTGGATCTGGGCGGGCTTCACCATGGTCATAGTTGCGGCCGGTCTGGCGGCGCTCGACCGCGAGGCGCTCGAGGCGGCAAACGTCGATGGCGCCACTGAGTGGCAGAAGTTACGGCGCGTCACTGTACCTATGCTGGCTCCAGTGCTGACCGTGGTGTTGGTAACGATGGTCATCAATGTGCTGAAAATCTTCGACATCGTCATAAACCTAGGCGCCGATAATTCTCAGCCCGGCGGTCAAGCCAGCACCTTGGCCTCCGACGTCTACTACCTAGGTTTCGGGGGAGGCGTCCATACGGGCCTGGCGAGCGCCCTCGCCGTCATCCTGTTCATACTTGTCATCCCGGCAATGCTGTTCAATCTGAAAAGGATCAACGCGAAATGACGGTTACGACCCTCACTACGCAACATCCTGTCGTCGAAGGGGCGCAACCCCCTCGACGAGCGCGTCGCTTCTTGAAGCGCCTCCGCCCCTCGCGCTTGGTCATCAACGTCGTCCTAGGCGCGATTGCACTGTTCTGGCTTGTACCCGCCGTGTCCATGCTGATCATCTCGTTCCGTCCGGCAGGTCTCTTCGAGACATCTGGGTGGTGGAAAGTGTTCACCGCCCCTTCCCAGCTAACCTTCGAAAACTACAAACTGCTCTTCACCGGGGGCACCTCCACGGCGGTAGGGGGAGGGGTCCCATCGGGACTGGCGCCGGGAAGCGTGCTCGACGCGCTCAGGACCTCCCTCGAGATCAGTGTGCCCGCCACGATCCTGGTCACCGCCATATCTAGCCTTACGGCCTATTCTCTTGTGTTCGGCAGATGGCGGGGACGCAACATGGTCTTCCTGGTCATCGTGGGCCTTATGGTGGTGCCGTTGCAGGTCGCGCTCATACCGGTTGCCTCGTTGTACAAAGACATGGGAACGTTCGTGGGCTGGAATCCGTTCGGGACCATCGCCGGCGTAGTCATTTTCCACGTTGCGTTCGGACTGCCCTTTGGTGTCTTCCTGATGCGCAATTTCTTCATTGGTATACCCACGGCTCTCATCGAGGCGGGCCGCATCGATGGTGCGGGCGAGTGGACTCTGTTCCGGCGAGTCGTGATCCCGCTGGGTATAGCGGCCGCGGCCTCGTTGGCCATCTTCCAGTTCATATGGGTCTGGAACGACCTCCTGGTTGCACTGGTCTTCCTCGGAGGCGACCCACACGTGCCGCTCACACTATTCCTCTATGACCAGGAACGAACTCTTGCTGCCAATTTCTGGATCATCGCTACAGGGTCGATGGTGTCTATCGTTGTACCGCTGATGGTCTTCTTAGCTTTCCAGCGCCATTTCGTCCGCGGCATGCTTGCTGGGGCGGTGAAATGATAGGGCGATGAGATCACGCTCGTGGGGGATCGGCAGTACTCGAGTGGTATATATAGGACAGCAGAACCAGGCATTGTCCGGTGACATCAGCGCTTCCAGCATTTGCTCCAGGCCTAAGGCGACTGTTGGGCACCTTGGGTTCTCGGAAGCGAGGTGGGTCTGGTCGCCCTCGAGATTCAGCTGCGGGGCAGCGTGCCCATTTCTCAGGTCGATCAACTTCAGCCCCCGAAAAGGACAACCATGGCGCCGGTGAGCCTCGAAAAGGTGACCAAGATCTACCCGAACGGGTTCAAAGCAGTCGAGGAGCTGACCTTGGACGTCGGCGATGGTGAGTTCATGGTCCTCGTCGGGCCTTCAGGGTGCGGAAAGACGACGGCGCTGCGCATGGTCGCGGGTCTGGAGGACATCAGCCAGGGGATCTTGCGCATAAGTGGACGCGTCATGAACGACGTCTCGCCGAAGGACCGCGACATCGCGATGATCTTTCAGAACTATGCCCTCTACCCGCACATGACCGTGGCCGAGAACATCGGCTTCGCGCTGAGCCTGAGAAAGGTTCCGAAGGCGAAGATCAAAAAGAAGGTCCGTGAGACGGCCGAGCTGTTAGGTCTTACCGAGTGGATGGACCGCAAGCCAGGGCAGCTCTCGGGTGGCCAGCGCCAGCGAGTGGCGATGGGCCGGGCGATAGTACGCGAGCCGAGCGTGTTCTTGATGGACGAGCCCTTGTCGAACCTCGACGCGAAGCTTCGTGTCCAGATGAGGGCCGAAGTTTCCCGCATTCAGCGGCGCGTCGGTGTGGCAACGCTCTATGTCACACACGACCAGGTCGAGGCGATGACCATGGGAGACCGCGTGGCGGTATTGAGCTCCGGGGTGCTTCAGCAGTGCGATAAGCCGCAGGAGCTCTACGACAATCCGAAGAATCTCTTCGTGGCGGGGTTCATGGGCTCACCTGCGATGAACCTTTTCGAGGCCACGATCGGTGAAGGGGCGAGCTCGGTACTCGTCGGCAGCCAGACGATCGAACTGCCGGCATCGGTCTTCGCCGCGAAGCCCGCGCTACGCGGATACGCAAACCGGCCGGTTGTTGTCGGGATCCGGCCCGAGGACCTCTCGATCCAAAAGATCGACGACGTCTTGGCGGATCCAAGCCGGCAGGCGAGTACGGGGCGGTCGGAATCGACGGTTTTCGAAGGCAACGTCGACCTCGTAGAGGCACTCGGCTCCGAGCAACTCGTCCACTTCACGAGCGACGCCCACCAGATCGAAGTCGGGGGAACCAAGGACGAAGATGCCGAAGGGTTGAGCGAAGGGTTGCTCGTCAGAGCCGGCGAGGGCGTGGCTCGGGTGGATGCGCGGGCGCAACTGAGCGTGGGGGGAAGGGTGCGCTTCCACCTCAACCCGGGGCGAATCCACTTCTTCGACGTTACGACGAGCGAGGCCATCGCCAGCTGAACGCCCGGAATGCCGGGTTCGAGCCTCGGGCGCACGACCTGTTCCGCCGATGTGTTTCGCCGGGTCCGGGGAAAGCCCGAGACAAGGGCGGGGAGTCTCGTGGCCGGCCGGGCAACCATGTTGGCGCTGCCACCCGAGTCCTCGAAGGGTGCGAATGTGCAATCTGCGAATGCACATTTAGGGAGACACGGGGAGGATAGCGAGCACCTACTCCCGGGTGAGGCCTTCGGCGACCTCAGGCCTTGAACACGTACGCCCGGCCGGCATGGTTGGCATAGTACGGCGCACCGACTATGGCGGTCGTGCCCGAGAGGGCCACTGAGCCTCCGAAGTAGTCGTCGGCGACGGTGTCGGAGCCCTTCAGCTCGGCGACCTGCTTCCAACCTTTCGCAGTCTTGGTGAACACGTACGCCAGGCCGGCGGCGTTTGCGGTCTCCGACGCGCCCAAGACGGCAGTCGTGCCCGAGATGGCGACCGAGCAACCGAACTCGTCGCCGAGGTCGACGGGGGCGGAGCCCTTCAGCTCGGCGACCTGCTTCCAACCTTTCGCAGTCTTGGTGAACACGTACGCCCGGCCAGCGCCGCCGACATATTCCACCGGTGCGCCCACGACGGCGGTCGTGCCGGAGATGGCGACCGAGGAACCGAAATTATCGAGCTCAGTTTCGCCGGAACCCAGCAGCTCGGCGACCTGCTTCCAACCTTTCGCAGTCTCGGTGAACACGTACGCCAGGCCACCGAGGTTTCCGTAGCCCCGCTCACCTACTATCGCATTCGTGCCGGAGATGGCAGCCGAGTAACCGAACTCATCGTCGGAGGCGACGGGGGCAGAGCCCTGCAGCTCGGAGACCTGCTTCCAACCTTTCGAAGTCTTGGTGAACACGTACGCCCGGCCGGTTTCGGCGAAGGGGTACTCCGGGTGGAATGGCGCGCCCACGACGGCGGTCGTGCCCGAGATGGCGACCGAGAAACCGAAGAGGTCGTCGGCGACGGTGTTAGAGCCTTTCAGCTCGGCGACCTGCTTCCAGCCGGTGGAGGTCTTGGTAAACACGTACGCCCGGCCGGCGCTTTTGGCGTGGAATGGCGCGCCCACGACGGCGGTCGTGCCCCAGATGGCGACCGAGTAGCCGAAGTCATCTTTTGCGACGGTGTCGGAGCCCTTCAGTTCGGCGACCTGCTTCCAGCCGGTGGAGGTCTTGGAGAACACGTACGCCCGGCCGGCGTCTTTGGCGTAGAAGGGCGCCCCCACGACACCGGTCGTGCCCGAGATGGCGGCCGAGAAACCGAAGCTGTCGGGGGTGACGGTGTCGCGACCCTTCAGCTCGGCCAGTTGCTTGCCGATCGGCGGAGTCGTCCGCGGGGCGGCGGCCACCACCGAGGCGGTGCTGGCCAGGAGCGGCAGGCAGATGGCTCCGGTCGCAAGGATTACAGACGGGCTCGCGATCCGGGACTTGCGTCGCGTACGAGGTGCGGTGCTCGTCGTCCCGTCAATCGCACCACCGATGTTCTTGTTCGGGCGCGAGACAAACGCATGGCGCTTCTTCAGCATCACTACATCCCCCTCTGACAAGCGGGGGATAAGCTGTGGATCCCTCGCAACCACGACCGTACACCCTGTGGTCCGACCAAGACCTGGGAGAAGTCAGAACTCACCCACGCTTAGGCTGCGGCACCTTCCTCGTAGCGCGCATGAGCCATGAGCTCCCGCTCCCGGGTGACCCCGCTCGGGCCTCAGGCCTGGAACACGCCCGGCCGGCGTACGTGGGGTGGTTTGGCGCGCCCACGACGGCCGTCGTGCCCGAGATGGCAACCGAGTTGCCGAAGTCGTCGTCGGCGACGGTATCGGAGCCCTTCAGCTCGGCGACCTGCTTCCAGCTGGCCGCAGTCTTCGTGAACACGTACGCCCGGCCTGCGTCGCTGGCGTGACCCTCCGCGCCCACGACGGCGGTCGTGCCCGAGATGGCCACTGAGCCTCCGAAGTAGTCGTCGGAACCCTTCAGCTCAGCGCGAACCTGTCGCTTGCCTTGCCCTGCCCAGCAGTGGAGTTCTCCCTCCGAAAAGGAGCTTGCGGCCGCGGGCCACACGCACAGAACGACACCCACCCATGACTCGGCAGACGAACAGGACTCGCGCCCGATTCGGCGTCGTTCAGCCGGACCCAGCCCAGAGATTCGGGGGCGCGTATTCTGGGACGGAGCTCCGCGAGCGACAGAATCGCCGGTCCTGATCGGCTCGGCACCTGGTACTGGGGGCGCGGCCAGGCCGGGCCGTACTCGGTCATCGCCTCCTACATCACCGCCGCGAAGCAGTATGGGTTCGAGCCGATCCCGATCTTCATGCTCGCCCGTGCGTCGTGACCGTCAAGTACTCGATCAACGGTGAGCTTCATGAGACCGACGTTGCCCCAGTTGTGGTCGTGGTAGCCGACCCCCGTCGTCTCGGTGACAACGTCCTGGTCGGCGATGACCCGGCCAAGGTGACATTCGAGCGGGAAGGGGTTTACACCGACCAGAAGACCGGCAAGCCCGTTGCCGCCACGACCCGCTACACCTAACCGCGACGGCGAGGACCGTTACGTGGTGGCGTTCACCCGTACCCACGACCTGTCGGTCGATCGGATGATCGACACCGTCAAGGGCGTCAAACGCATCGCGGCCAAGCTGGCGCACTTCGACGGCGGCAAACGCGACAGCTGGAGCACGGGCGAACTGGCGACGGCCGGCCTGACCGACGCACGCCGGATCCGTCGTTCCGCGCTATTGAGCTGTTTCGCTCCACGGTCGAGGAGTTGCGCCGAATGGTCGTTATGTTTCGGCGGCCAGCACCGTGTGGCGATTCAAGCGCGGAGTCAGGTTGCTTCGGCGCGAAGAGGTGATCTGTCGCCGATAGACCAGTTGTGGCCAAAAGGATCGTGGAAGCTTCCCTGGCGGTGCGTGCCCCATGAGAGAACGTGCTCCTCGATTGGCGACCCGAGGGTCGCCCCGGCCGACAGAGCACGCGCGAGGAGCTCGTCGGGATCGTCGACGAACAGTTCAATCCGCGTGCTCGTGCGCCCGGCCTCGAGTGGGCTGGTCTCGCTCGGGTTGTTCGGGTTGATCTCGTGGAGGAAGAACGGAGCGTCACCGATCTCCAGTCCTGCGACGCCACCGAGGTTCCAGAGCTCGCGAGCTCCTAAAGCTCGCTGGTACCAGGCGATCGCGCCCGCCGCGTCGGGCACGATGAGCATCACCGAGATCGCGGTCCCCGATCCGGTCGTTCGGTTGGTCTCGCTCGAACGGGAGTCATTCGTCACTCAACCAGTGTGCACTATGGAGCACTGATCGAACGCCTGATCCGTCCATGGGATGGACTTGGTGGCCCTTCTGGCGCGTCGCGGCACACGCCAGAACAGGATGATCTGGGTTTCAGGGCCTCCAGCGCGGACTCGTTGGCAGGAGCGCGGAATCGGCAGGGGAGGGCCACGGCGCATAGGCCTCCGGTGGCTGCTCGATAATGCCACCGAACCTCGCGTGGTGACGGCCAGGTTGACCGATCGAAGATGTTTCCGGCGATGGCGGCACAGGCGACTAATGGGCGCGGCTTGCCGACGACGAGGGCCTTACTCTCGAGTCCTCGAAACTGGCAAATGTGCAATCAGCTCGTCGGGGCCTCGTCGTCCTCAACGACGTGCACGTCGCCAGTAAACCGACGAATCTCCGGCCCCCGCTGCCGGCTGACCACCAGCTGTGCACCATCCTATAGGATGGTGCACGGAAGGTTAGGGCATCCGGGTGCAGCGAAGGACGGCGACATGGCCGCGGTCGACAAGAGCGAGAAGATCACGATCAACGTCGGCTTGGTCGATCTCGGCCAGATCGACCTGCTCGTGGACGAGGGCTTCTACGCCAACCGCACGGACTTCATACGGACGGCGATCCGCCGCCAGCTCGAGACACGGTCGGGCGCCGTGAACGAGACGGTTGCACGCCGCACGCTCACGCTCGGCACGCGGCACTACAGCCGCCGCGAGCTCGAGGAGCTCCGCGCCGCCGGTCAAATGGTCGAGCTCCGCGTCCTAGGGCTCGTGACTCTCGCCGACGACGTCTCGCCCGAGCTCGCGCTGGCGACGATCACGTCAGTGGAGGTCCTCGGGGCCTTTCGGGCGCCGCGAGCGGTCAAGGCAGCCCTGGCATCCAGAACGGTGTGAGCGGCACGGGCTCGGGAGCAAGACGGCGTCGACACGGGTCGGCGCCGAGGATCACAACAACAACGGGAAGGGCCCGATCCATGAGTGACAACAAGACGCCACCGATCATGAGTGGCAACAGGAACGCCGGCATGGCCGAAGCGCTACGGCTCACCCGCGCCGGGCGGCTGGCGGAGGCGACCGCCCTGCTCCAGCGAGGTCTCAGCGCGACCCCCACGGGCACAACGGCACAGGCGATGCCCACCGGGATCTCTCGCGGCGGGCGAAGCACCGCCGCCAGCGGTTTGCCTCAGGCCAGCGGCGTGCTCGACAAGCTCCGGGCGCGCCTGCGCGCACGACGGCCCGACAAGAACCTCCTGCGGCCCTCCGGCTCCAGATCCGGCGCGGCGGCTCCGGCCAGCGCACCAGGTGGCGAGATCCGCCACCTCACCCACACCGAGGCCGCCGGGTCGCGGACGTACGACCTCTACATTCCTAGCGGCTACGCAGGCGAGCCGGTGCCGCTCGTCGTCATGCTCCACGGCGGCACGCAGGACGGCACGGACTTCGCCGCCGGCACACGGATGAACGACCTCGCCGAGCAGCACACGTTCCTCGTCGCCTATCCGGAGCAGTCGAGCGCGGCGAACAATGGCCGCTACTGGAACTGGTTCCGGTCCGATGACCAGCGGCGTGACGCCGGCGAACCTGCGATTCTCGCGGGTATCACCCGCCAGGTCACGAGCGACCTCGCCGTCGACCCGGCGCGGGTGTACGTCGCCGGGCTCTCCGCCGGCGGCGCCATGGCCGCAGTCATGGCCGCGACCTACCCGGACCTGTACGCCGCCGCCGGCGTGCACAGCGGGCTCGCTTACGGGGCCGCGCACGACGTCGTCTCCGCGTGCGCGGCGATGCAGAGCGGCGGGTCACCGGGGCCTGCCGGCGAGGTGCCGCTGATCGTCTTCCACGGCGATCGCGACAGCACCGTCGCGCCTGTCAACGCCGAGAAGCTCATCGCCTCCCGCGTCACGGCGGCGCGCGCGGGCACCGCCGCCGGTGCGGCCCTGCGAGGGCCGACCACGACGCATGGCGGAGAGACTGGCAGCCATCGCTACAGCCGGAGCGTGTACCGCGACGCCGCTGGCAGGGTCGTGGCCGAGCAGTGGATCGTTCACGGCGGGGCGCACGCCTGGTTCGGCGGCAGCCCGCTGGGGTCCTACACCGACGCGAATGGCCCCGACGCCTCGGCCGAGATGCTGCGGTTTTTCCTCGAGCACGAAGCCCCGGGCGCCGTTCGCTGAGGCGCTACGCGCCATCCCGGAGGCCTGCCCGCCGTGACGTGGCAGGGGCCTCCCGGCGTCGCCACACCACGCGCCTGCGCCACCTCCGACCCGGAAGCGCCGCCGGTCGGTTCGGTGGAAGCCCGTTTGCCTACGGTCTAATCGCTCCCGACAGGCGCCATGATCGCGTCTCCCGCTTACGGGCGGCATGAACGGGCGTCATGTCGCTAGCACCGTCGAGACCAAGGTCCGCCGGGCTCACGGTCCGTGGTTAGGTGGTCTCGACGAGGTGTAGCAGTTCCCCCACGGACGTAACTCACAGCCTCGTCGGCCAGATCTGGATGAAGGTCGCTGAGCGTTTGCCTTCTTCGTCACGACCGTTGAACGCCTCACTGGCGTGATGGCGAGGTCGACTCGGCACGCGAGTTCGAATATCCGGTCCCACACTGCGGAGGCCGAGTCATGATTTGATCAACATCGGCGACCTCTACTCGATGGGCCGCCCGCGGTGCCGGACCGACCGAGACTCGATGCGGCACAGGTAGCCGAAGCTATCGGAGCTGTTCGATCACCTGCTTGGTTGTGGCACTGAACAATGCGCGATTTTTGGGTTCACCCCGACGTAGTTGAGAGGACCCGCGAGGACCGTGACCGCAATGGTTCCAGCTTTGGCACAGCTCGCGTCCGACCCGCTGTAGTAGTGCCGCTGGAGACCAGCCAGGGCGCCGATGACAAACCACACGACGAGCAACAACGCCAATCCTGTTCGCATGGAAGGCTCCTTCGGGGTCAGGGTTCCTCTCGAGTTGTCATACGCCGCCACCTTATCCTGGGGACTCGTGAGTGTGATCACCTGATCGGCCCCACCTGACGACCAGCGATCACCGCCCAGCTGAGCCGTCAAACCCCCGTTGTGGGTCCCGGTCTCGAACTAGGAGCGATAGGTGCCGTCGCGTGCCATCGCCTCAAGGATGGGCATGTTCGCCCAGGAGGCGGTCAGGGTGGAGGTTCGGCGTCACCCGCAGTGTCGGCGACTGGCGCGCCTTAGACGCGAGCAGTCGCCCGCCCTTGAGAAGACAGGCCGTCTTCCGAAGATCCCACGGACTCAAAATGCCACAAGCTCGGTTGCCTGTCCCAGACCGGTTTCGGGTCGCGACCGAACGACGCGCAAGGCTGACCGTGAAAGGGTAGCGACTTAGCGCCGGATTCGGCGTTATTTTCGAGTCCTCGAGATGTTGAATGTGCAATCAGCACTCCTGCCGGCGTGAAGGCTGGCACACATGTATCGGGCCCGTCGCTGCGGCCGGCTTCCTCGCCGAGCTGGCCGAGCGACTCCGGCCTCGTTGACCGGTAGGTCCTGCCGTACGCTCCTTCGGTGACACCGCACGACGAAACTGAGGTTCGAGTCTTCAACATTCTGCGCGGTGAGGCCGAGGAGGTTCGCCGTACTGCGTTCGGCAGCGTCGGGACTCTCTTCTCAGGCCGCGGCATCGAATGTGTCTCGGTGAGCAAGCTCGACGAGCAGGTGGACCCCGACTGGTTCTCGTCCGACGATGTCGACGACCGCCGGAAATATCTTCGATCGGTCACCCTGGCCGCCACCAGTGCGAGGTTCGGTGCCGCTATCGAGCGGCCGTCGGTGGGAATGCGACCTGGCCGTGCCCTGCGCGTAACGCTGCCGAATCGGTACGGGCCTAGCGATAGTTTCCTGGCTAGCTCGTGACGATGCGACATACGACCAGCTCAGCGACGGTATTTCGGCGCTCGCCGCGTAGTACCTAACTCGCCTGTCGAGCGCCGCCTGCAGGGACGGCAA
>Ga0182015_10000102_pt1 | contig 114450 bp, 83 predicted proteins | sample 712P3MmetaG_FD_120478 | JGI IMG/M metagenome (GOLD analysis project Ga0182015, IMG submission 120478) | Permafrost microbial communities from Stordalen Mire, Sweden - 712P3M metaG | ecosystem: Environmental > Terrestrial > Soil > Wetlands > Permafrost | place: Sweden: Stordalen | collected...
AAAATGTTTTATTACTTTTCTGAATACCACCGCGCAAACTGAACACTCTGGCTTCAACCCTAAGACTTTGCCTGCGGTCTGCGCTCCTCTCAGAGCTCATTTTTGCGACGGAAAGTAGCTAGCTAGCGGCTGTCCCCGTCCCGCCCCACTCCCAGAGCGTCGGCCACGCGATTGATGTAATTAAACCAGGATGCAATCAACGTGATCTGTAGGATGGCTCGATCATCAAAGCCCGCCGCCCGCAATCTTTCGTGATCGTCTTTCCACACCTGAGTCGCGTCTTTGGTGAGCTTCACGACGTAATCGATCATCACCCGTTCTTGTGGAGTGATGGACGCGGTGGTGTAATCCCGTTCCAGCGCTTCCACCAGTTCCTTATCCAGGGTGACGCGACGCAGAAACTCCGCGTGAGACTCGATTCAATAAACGCAGCGGTTGGTCACCGAGACCATGGTGGCAATCATCTCGTGATGACGCCGCGCCAGCGGCAGGTCGGGAGACATCAGCGCCCCGAAGGTCGAGAACGCATGATAAAGCGCCTGCGGAATCAGCGAGTGCGAGGCTACGATCTGCGAGCCCCCACCCTCGGCGGCATGTACGGGAACAGCGTACTCCTGCGGATAAAGCGGCTTCTGCCCTTCCATCGCCCGCCGCAGTTCTTCGTCAGCTTCCGAGAATGGAATGGTGCGAATCCAGGTCATGGTCAATCCCAGTGTTTCACACCCTACACGCACCCTCGCGCCATTGCCAATAATTGAAACATGCTACGCCAAACGCGATTTTATCGCGGCGGCCTTTACGCAATCGCCGCCCGGTGCTGATAGCATTACTCTGAATCACGCGAATGCAGGAGAGAGCTCGGATGCCCCAGGATACCTTAACCATCACCGACAACCGTACCGGGAAAAACTACACCGTCGCCGTCGAGAACGGCGCCATCCGCGCCATGGATCTGCGCCAGATCAAAACCGGCCCCGAAGATTTCGGCTTGATGACCTATGACCCCGCCTTCATGAATACCGCTTCCTGCCGCAGCGCCATCACCTACATCGACGGCGATCGCGGAATCCTCCGCTACCGCGGCTATCCCATCGATGTTCTCGCCGATCACTGTACCTATCTCGAAGTTGCCTACCTGATCCTGTTCGGCGAACTGCCCACCGCGGCCGAATTGAAAAATTGGGTGCACGATATCACCCACCACACCATGCTGCATGAAACCACCAAGAAATTCATGGAAGACTTCCGCGACACTGCCCATCCCATGGCGATGCTGGTGAGCACGGTAGCGGCGTTGTCGACCGTATATCCGGATTCGAAGAACATTCAAGACCCCGAGAACCGGCTCTTGCAGATCAAGCGCTTGATCGGCAAAATGCCCTCCATCGCCGCCTTCTCCTATCGCCATCTCGTCGGATTCCCTTATATCTATCCCGACAACGACCTCACCTATGCCGAAAATTTCATGAACATGCTGTGGAAGATGGTCGAGCCGAAGTATCTCGCCAATCCCGTGCTGGCGCGGGCGCTCGACATCCTGTTTATTCTCCACGCCGACCACGAGCAGAATTGCAGCACCAACGCCATGCGCGCCGTGGGCAGTTCGCACAGCGATCCCTACCTGGCCACCGCTTCAGCCGCCGCCGCGCTTTCCGGCCCGCTTCACGGCGGAGCGAACGAAGAAGTGCTGCGCATGCTCGACGAGATCGGATCCAAGGACCACGTCCCCGCCTACATCAAGAAGATCAAGGAAGGCAAAGGCAGGCTGATGGGGTTCGGGCATCGCGTTTACAAGAACTACGACCCGCGCGCCAAGATCATCAAGTGGGCCGCCGACAGCGTGTTCGAGGTGACCGGACGCAACACCAAACTTGACATTGCGCTGGAGCTGGAGCGCATCGCGCTCGAAGACGATTATTTCGTGCAGCGCAAACTCTATCCGAACGTGGATTTCTACTCCGGCATCATGTACCAGGCGATGGGCTTCAAACCGGAGATGTTCACTGTGCTGTTCGCCATTCCAAGGACCATCGGCTGGCTGACCCAGTGGCAGGAAATGCTGACCGATCCCGAGCAGAAGATCGCGCGCCCCAGACAGATCTGGATCGGCCACGACACAAGGGAATTCGTGCCGATCGAGAAGCGCTAAAGAAGAAGCCAGAGATTTACGGATTATGTGGGGAGGGTTGTGCGGAGAGGTCGTGTGGGGACGGGCGCCCACGCCCGTCCAGCCGAGCGCAGGTAGGCAACTTCCGGCGATTATAGTAACTCTGGATTCGAACCCGATAGAGTGTAATTCGACTAAGGGCTCTTGAAATCCGCTGAAAGACTTCGGGGATGCTCATCGCAGCGGCGCTGGCATTTGCGCCGGCAGGAATGCCAGCCTGAGGAGCTCTCTCGCGACCTGAGTTTCCGGCCACTCCGGATGTTCCAGCCGAATCCGCTCCCCGGACAATTCCCGGGCGAACATACTCATCTCAAACGCCATAAGCAGGCGCTGCTCTCCTGTCATTGCTTGCTGCACTCTTAACTGGACAGCCTGCGCGGAAGGGCTCGTGTCGGTGAAGGGCACGGCCAAAATGGTATCACGGGTCCGCCGCCAGCATTTCGGCCCATTTCCCACCGCTTCACGATCGCTAGCCTCCCGCAATGGCCCCAATGACGATAAGCGGCTCCGCCCCCGACCGAACCGCGTCGGGCAGTAGTACATCCGGCGCCTCATGAGACAAATCTTCCTCGCAGGCGAAGAACCGCAAGAACGGCCGCCGCTGTTGCGTAACTTGATCGCGGATAGTGCCCCGCAACATCGGATACCGGGCCTCGAGCGCGTCGAGCACTGAACGGAGCGTGGCCTCACCCGCGACTTCGAGCTCCACCTCTCCGCCAATGTGCGCCAACGTTCGCAGGTGGTGCGGAAGTAGGACTCGGATCATATCGCAGCGATCACGCCAGCGTCTGCACTTCCACCGAAAGCACCGGCGGAAGATCCCGAACAATCGGCGCCCAGTTGTCCCCCGCGTCGGCCGATACGTAGACCTGCCCGCCGCTGGTGCCGAAATACACACCGCATTGATCCAGCGAGTCTACCGCCATCGCGTCGCGCAACACGTTGACGTAGCAGTTCGCTTGCGGAAGGCCTTTCGTCAGCGCCTCCCACTCGTTTCCGCCGGTGCGGCTGCGGAACAAGCGCAGCTTCCCATCGGGAACATAGTGTTCCGAGTCGCTTTTGATCGGGACCACGTAGACCGTCTCCGGTTCGTGCGCATGCACGTCAATCACAAACCCGAAGTCGGTCGGCAGGTTTCCGCTGACCTCTTTCCATGAATCGCCCGCGTCGTCGCTGCGCATGACGTCCCAGTGCTTCTGCATAAACAGCACTCCCGGACGCGACGGGTGCATCGCCACGTGGTGAACACAATGACCGACCTCGGCCCTCGGGTCCGGAATGTGTTGGGAATGGAGTCCGCGGTTGATCGGCCGCCACGTGTTGCCGCCGTCGTCGGTGCGGAAAGCGCCCGCCGCCGAGATGGCGATGAACATCCGGCCCGGATCGCTCGGATCGAGAATGATGGTGTGCAGGCACATGCCGCCCGCGCCCGGTTGCCATTGCGGCCCGGAGCCGTGACCGCGCAGTCCGGAGAGTTCCTGCCACGTCTGCCCGCCGTCGGTCGATCGAAACAAGGCCGCGTCTTCAATCCCGGCGTAAACCGTGTCGGCATCGCCAAGCGAGGGCTCCAGATGCCATACCCGTTTGAACTCCCACGGATGCGGCGTCCCGTCGTACCACTGGTGAGTGCCGGGGATGCCGTCGTAGGCGAACTTGTTCCCCACCGCCTCCCACGTCTTGCCGCCATCATTCGAGCGCTGGATCAACTGCCCAAACCATCCGCTGGACTGCGACGCATACAGCCGATTCGGGTCGGCGGCCGAGCCCTTGACGTGGTAAATCTCCCAACCCGCAAAATGCGGGCCGCTGACATCCCACTGTTCCCGCTTGCCGTCCGACGTCAGGACGAATGCGCCCTTCCGGGTTCCGACCAGAACTCGTACCTGGCTCATGCCGCCCTCCTTCCCTTATTATTTCATTCGCCGCGATGCGCTCGCTTCAAGCCTTCAATGTTGATCTTGGTCATTTGCAGCATAGCTTGGAAAACCCTTTGTCTTCGCACCGGGTCTTGATCCTGCAGCAGTTCCATCAAAGCCCTCGGGACGATCTGCCAGAACACGCCAAATTTGTCTTTCAGCCAGGCGCATTGCAGTTGCGATCCCCCCGCCGAGAGCTTGTTCCACAACTCATCTACTTCCGCCTGTGTTTCGCAGTTTACGAAGAACGATATCGCTGGAGAAAAAGTATATTGCGGGCCGCCGTTCAGCGCTATGAAGTCCTGCCCTTCGAGTTGGAAAGTCGCCGTCATCACGGTTCCTTTCGGTCCCGGCCCCGCTTCTCCGTAACGGGCAATGTTCAGGATCTTCGAGCCCTTGAAAATGGAAATATAAAAGTTTGCTGCCTCTTCGGCCTTTCCATCGAACCACAAGAATGGAGTGATTTTTTGCATATAGTTTCCCTCTGCTGTTGCGAGTTGCTGACGGATTCTGATTTTGTGAGATCTACAACGATGTCTTCGGGCGTCGCAATGAGACGACCTCGCGCAACTGGCGATCGCGCAAGTAAAGCCCCAGCCAGACCAGCACTCCAAAAATTACCGGGAAAAGTGTTTCAAACAACCGGTTCTCGGCACGCAGGTTGACCTCGGTCGCTCCGCCCAGGTAGCCGGTGAGCAAAATCGCGCCGAGAATGGACGTGCGCGGCACCACGTAAACAGCGACACAGACAAGCAGAATGATCCCGATCACCGGTGCGAGCCGCGCCGGATACCCGAGCCGCGCGAAGGCCTCCATGACCTGGGAGACCTTTATGACTTTTGTGACGCCATCGAAAATCAGGAACACCACAACCAGGCCGGTGATGACGCGCCCAGCCCAGAGACTCGTCCTCGATATAGGAGCGGTTTGAGTAGCGGGTTGCATAAAATGTTTTCCCCAAAGCTCAATCGAGTCCTGGTCTAAGCCACCTTCTCGGCAGCTTTCTCACAGTTGATCATCCACGGTATGCCAAATCGATCGACGAGCATGCCAAATCGCGCCGCCCAGAATGTCTCCGCCATCGGCATTGTCACCGCCCCGTTTTCCGCCAGCTCCCGAAATATGCGCTCTGCCTCCGCCGGGTCCTTGATTCCAATGCTTACGCTGAAGCCTTGTGGCTTGTGAAAGTGATTCGGCGGCGCATCGCTCGCCATCAATATTTGGCCGTCGATGTTTAGGCTCGCGTGAAGAATCTTGGTTCGCCATTCCGCGGGTACCTGATCGGCCGCGGGCGTACCCTCGTGGCGCAACATGGCTTCAATCTTGGCGCCCAGACACTTCTCATAGAACTTGAACGCGGTCTCGCAGTCACCGTTGAAGTACAGGTAGGGATTCACGTGCATGGCACTCTCCTTAAGAATTCATTAAAGATTGTGAAACTGGAGCGCCGATGATTATGCAATGTATTACTTGCAGAATGCAAGTTATCATTGTTATCGTAAGCATGTGACGCGGAAGCGCGAACCCAGACGACGGTCGGAGTGTCCACTGAACGCTTCGGTGGAGATGCTCGGCGATCGCTGGTCGCTCCTCATCATTCGCGACATGATGCTGCGCGGATTCCGGACCTACAAGCAATTCCTGGAGTGCTACGAAGGCATTGCCACGAACATATTGGCCGATCGCCTGCGGAAACTGACCGCTTCAGGAATCATCGCGGCCGAGCCCGATCCATGCGACGGACGGAGGCTGACTTACCGCCTGACCGCGAAAGGAATCGATCTCGCGCCCGTCCTCACCGAAATGGTCCTATGGGCAGCCGCGCACGAAGACACCGGCAATCAGGCGCTGGTCCGCCAAATGCGCGATGACAGGGTCAACTTTCTGGCCGGTGTGCGGCAACGCTGGGCACAAAGAACCGCAAACGGAAAAAAGCACAATACTTCCGGCACTAAACACACTAAGCAGAAGATCAAGCATCGATGAATCGGCGTGAAGCCCTTGTCGGGCTGGCCGGTGGTGGCCCTTGGTTTTTGCCGGTTTAAGTTTTTCTCCGCGTCCTCTGCGTCTCGGCGGTAAATCGGCGGTAAAAAGGGCGCCCCCGCCTGGCTCACAGCCGCCATGGCCCGAACCGGCTCTTCCGGTAACCAGACGTACACTCCCTTTTGGTAACCCCGGTAATCGTCGGTAACCATTGGAGTCGGCTTGACCGGCCTTACAATTACCTTACTCCGCGATCCCGATTACGCGCTTTGCGGGGTTTCGTCTGGGAATCTCCCGGCGAGGTTCGGACCCGTTCGCAACCCTGGCGGAAATCGCGGGCGATCGACGGGAAAAAGGCTGGAGTCCGCACCCTATGGCGTTTGGTTTTGGTTTCAACAAACAGAAATTGCTCAGCGCCGCGGAAAAGTTTGTCCAGCAGGGCAAGCTGCAGCACGCTATTGCTGAGTACGACAAGATCCTCAAGCATGATGCCAAGGATCTTACCGTCAACAACACCATCGGCGATCTCTACGCCCGCCTCGGGGATACCGTGAAGGCCATCGAGTGTTTCAAGACGGTGGGCGACGCCTATGCCGCGCAGGGCTTCACCGTCAAGGGCATCGCCATGTACAAAAAGATCACCAAGCTCAAACCGAGCGTGGATGCTTCTTTGAAACTGGCCGAGCTCTACACCCAGCAGGGGTTGTTCAACGACGCCCGCGCCCAGTACCTGCAGGTCGCCGAAGACTTCATGAAGAATGGCGACCTTGAACAAGCCGTGCGCCTTTTCCAGAAGGTCCTCGAAATGGACCCGGAAAACGTGCCCATGCGCGTGAAACTTGCCGAGGTCTATGTCCGGCTCGGCAAAAAGAAAGAGGCCTGGGACATTTTCAGCGCCGCCGCCGAATCCTTGCGCGGACGCGGTTCACTCGCCGCCGCCGAAGACATTCTCAAACGCATGCTCGTTCTCGATCCCGGCAACAGCCAGGTTCTGCTGCTGCGCGGCAAGGCCGCCATCGAGGCCGATGATCCCAAGGGCGCCATCGCCTGCCTCGAGAAAGCTCCCGATCTCGATTCCCATCCCGAAGGTTTGCGCGATCTGCTGAAGGCATACCTGCAGATCGGCAACTCCGCCAAGGCCGCTCCCATCGCCGAGAAGTTGCTCACCGTGCACAACGATCCCGAGGGCATGTTTCTGCTCGCGGAGGGTTGCGCCCGCCTCGGCCAATATCGCGAAGCCCTCGACGTTTATACCCGCCATGCCGATCGCCTGCTGGCGACCGACTCGACCAAACTGCTGGCCAGCCTGCATTCCATGATCACCCACGTGCGCGATGATTCCGGCGCGCTCGATGCCCTGATGCTGCTGCTCAACAAAGCCGGCGAAAGCACCCACATCAACGAGGTGACCGAACTTCTCGCCCACTCCTGCGTCAAAGACGGAAACCTGGACCGCGCTCGCGACCTCTACCACATGCTCGCGACCACCGAGCCCCAGAACCAGCTCCACATGCAGAACTATCAGCAGGTAGTGGCGCGCATGGATGGAGGCTCCCCTGCCCTCGGGATCACCGCCGAAGAAGGCGCGGTCATCGTCGAGGAGATGGAATCGACGGCGCCGGTCATCGATCAGTCTTATCCCGACCACATCGCCATCGCCGTGCGCTCCGCGGTCACCGATGCCGACCTGTTCCTTTCTTACAACCTGCCGGACAAAGCCGTCGTGCCTCTGCTCGGCGCTCTGCCGCAGGCCCCGCGCGACGTGCGCCTCAACCAGCGCCTGGTCGCTCTGCATACCCGTTTTCGCCGCTTCACCGAAGCCGCCGTCTGCTGCCGCACGCTGGAAAGCGTGTACCACGACGCCGGCTATCCCGATGAGGCTGTGCGCTATGGAGAATTGGCCGCGCGCTACGAGCACAGCGCGGAAGCTGCCTCCGCCAGATCCGCCGCCGATTCATCGGTTCACGCTATCAACCGGGCCGCTGCAGCCGCTCCGCAAGCCCCCTGGCCGACGGCCGAGCCCGAAGCCGCCGCGCATCCCGAATTCGACATCCACGAGTTGGCCGTGCAACCGCCTTCCGACCCGAACGATCTGTCCTCGGAATGGGAACATTCCCTCTCCGCCGACAGCTCAGCCCCGGCCACGGAAAGCCCGGCCATCCTCGACGCCAACGCCGACGCTCAAGTAAATCCCGAGATCGCCGAGACGGTCGACGAAATTCGCTTCTACCTCGAGCACTTCATGACCGACCAGGCCCGGTCTGCGCTCGAGAAGCTCGAATCGCTCACCCGCGATCCTCATATTCTCGATCCCTTGCGCGCTGCCCTCGAATCGACCGGTCTACCGCCCGTCGAACCGGAAGCGGACGTTCCCGAGATCAACGCCGACGAAACTTCCCTTGAGCCAGCGGCCTTCGAACTCGAAATGGCGGCCGAGGACACAACCGAAATCGCACCCTCCGCCGATCTCATCGGTTACGAACACCAGGCGGACCACGCAACCTCCAGCGAGGTTCCGGCGGAGCTGGCCCATGCCGAGCCGCTTCATTTCGAGCCTGCGCACACCGGGGCCAGCGAATTGAATTCGTTTGTCGCCGATCTGGAAGCTTCACTCGGCGATTCTTTCCCGCAAGCTGAGCCACCCGCTGCTCACGAAGAGCCAGCCGAGGCCCAGCCGGCGCCAGCCTGGTCGGCGGCGAGACGGCCGGAACACGAGCCCGAACACGAGCCCGTGGCGCATCCAGCCGCAGCCCGTGTTGAAATTAAAGTTCCGCCCGCTCCGGCCACCATGCCCTCGATCGCAGCGTCCGCCGGAGGCGCCGCCACCGCGGCCGCTCCTGCCCTCACCTACAGTCCAAGCGTGATGCGCACCCTCGGACCCGAAGCGCAGGCCATGCATCCCTCCGAAAGCATCGATCTTTCGGAAATGTTCGGCGAGTTGAAGCAGGAACTCGAGGAAGAGGTTGCGGCCGGCGACAACGATCCCGAAACCCATTACAACCTCGGCGTTGCCTTCCGCGAAATGGGGCTGCTCGACGAAGCCATTGCCGAGCTCCAGAAAGTTTGCTCTTCCATCGATCGCGGCCTGCCTTTTTCCCAGCCCGTCCAGACTTACACCTGGCTGGCCCAGTGCTTCCTCGACAAAGGCGTTCCGGAAGCCGCCATTCGCTGGTATGAAAAGTCGCTTACCATCCCGGGACTTGACAATGAGGCGCGCCTCGCCATCAACTACGAACTGGGGTCGGCCTGCGAAGCTGCCCAGGACAAACCCGCCGCCCTGCGGCACTTCACCGATGTCTACGGCGCGAATATCGATTATCGCGACGTGGCCGAGCGCATTAAGGCTCTGAAGTCGTAGAATGCACGAAGTGGGTTTGAAATTTACGCGCGTTTTGCGATCCGGTCCCGCGCCCGCGGTGTTAATCCGTACATCCGCGGCCTTACCCACGACAACTCGTGCGATGATCTTCATTGAATGATCTTCGTGTAATGATCTCCGTGTAATGATTTCCGATCCCAAGCTACCCTTTGCCAGCGCGAACACCGGTGTCGGCGAACTCAAGTCTTCGCCCGAAGCATCGGTCCCGGACTTGCCCGTTGCCCGTCCCGCCCCATCGCCGTCGGCCGCGCGAGTATGGCTCCGCCGCATCGGAGTTCTCTTGTTCGTATTTTTGTGTGCCACGCTGGGCGTAATGCTCATGATTTTGCCCTGGCGTCCCGAGTGGGCGGAAAACCCTCTACTCCTGCCCTATCCCGCGCTGCGCGGCATAGTAGACAGCGGCTTCGCCCGCGGACTAGCGACCGGCCTAGGCGTCCTGAATGTCTGGATCGGATTCTGGGAAGCCATCCAATATCGGGAAGAGGAATGAAGAGCAGTCGTTGGTCGATAGTCGTTGGTCGCTGGGACGACGGCCTTGATTGACTCCTAACGACGGACACCTGATGCCCAACGACTAGCGACCAACGACGAACGACTGATTTACTTATGACTGATCAAATACTGAAATCCGCGCCTCTCGCCTATCAGAACGAACCGTTTCTCAACAGCCCGGATGGCAGAATTCTGCGCCTGCTCGCCGAATACAGCGAGCCCCTCTCGCGCTTCCGCCGCGAGCAGATTCAGGACACGGTCGTCTTCTTCGGTTCCGCCCGCATCAAGAGTCGCGAGTATGCCGCGAATTTTCTGACCGGCCTTCAGGCGAACAACAACCCCGCTCCCGCCGCCCAGCGCGCCACGGAAATCAAACGCGCCGAGGCCGCCGTCGACATGGCTCGCTACTATGAGGATGCGCGCCGCCTCGCCCACATGCTCACCGAATGGACCCTCCAGATCCCCGCCAAGCGTCACCGCTTCGTTGTCACCACCGGCGGCGGCCCCGGCATCATGGAAGCGGCCAACCTCGGCGCCAATGAAGCGGGAGGAAAAACCATCGGACTCAACATCCACCTGCCCTTCGAACAGAATCCGAACCCCTACATCACGCCTTCGCTCAACTTCGAGTTCCATTATTTTTTCATGCGGAAGTTCTGGTTCGCCTACCTGGCCAAAGCCCTGGTGATTTTTCCCGGGGGCTTCGGCACGCTGGACGAACTTTTTGAAATCCTCACCCTCGCCCAGACCGAAAAACTGGCCAAGAAAATTGTGGTCGTCATCTATGGCAGCGCTTACTGGAAGAAAATCGTCAATTTCGAAGCCATGGCCGACGCGGGCGTAATCTCACCCGACGATCTCGCGCTATTCAAGATCGCGGATACGCCCGAAGAAAGCTTCGAATTCCTGAAAGACGGACTAACCCGGCACCATCTAGCTCCGCAACAAGCCAAACGAACCGGCGAAGCCGCCGCGCCAGAAATCGCCAAAACGCGCCCCTAGACTGTCCTGGAGGGACAACCGATAATAGCCCGGCGCTTCAGCGCCGGGTTAAGAGCCCAGCTGTACGGAGCAAGCCCCGGAGGGGCGACCGAACCGCCTGGCCAAACCTACGTCTCCGAAACTTTTTCACTTCGAGTTCTCCGCGGTTCGCGTCCGGGGACGTGAAGACCGCGGCGGTGTTCTTGGTTTTTGCTGGTTCAGGTCTTTCTCCGCGCCCTCCGCGTCCTCGGCGGTAAAAAAGGAAGGCGTCTACCCTTTCCAGTCACAGGGAGCACCCATGCCGCCGCTAAAAATGAACCGCCGCCACCGAAACTCCGTATACACTCTACGGATCACTTTCCGGAGACCGACTCAATGATGCCTAAACGAACAGGCTTAACGACGATACTCGGCTGTCTGATTTTTTGCTGCGCAACTTTCCTCGCAACTCCCGCCCTCGCGCAACCAGACGCGAACGAGATGCCATCCGTGATCCAGGTTCCCCCGGAAGCCCAGCCCTCGCCGCACTTCGACGCGACCGCCGCCACCAACGCTTACCTCGCGCAGATTCCCGCCGACAAAACCGCTCGGTCCGACGCCTATTTCGAGGGTGGATACTGGCTTATTCTCTGGGATTTTCTCTACGGAGCCGTAATCTCATTGCTGCTCCTGAACCTGCGCTGGTCCGCCCGCATGCGCGATCTCTCGGAGCGCGTCACGCGCTTTAAGCCGCTGCAAACCTTCCTCTACGTCGCACAATACCTGGTTCTCACCACCATTCTCGGGTTCCCCCTCGCCGTTTACGAAGGATACTTCCGCGAGCACAAGTACGGACTCGCCACGCAAACCTTCGGTCCGTGGATGGTCGATCAACTGAAAGGTCTTGCCTTGGGCATAGTGCTGGGCGGTCTGCTGGCCATGCTGCTGTTCGGCGTTGTCCGCCGTCTCCCGCGTACCTGGTGGATCTGGGGCGCCGTCGTCACCATTTGTTTTGCCATCTTCGGAATAGCGATCACGCCCGTCTATATTGCTCCGATCTTCAACAAATCTACGATCCTCAACGACCCCAAAGTTGTCGATCCCATCCTGAGCCTGGCGAGAGCCAACGGGATTCCCGCGAAGAATGTGTACACCCGGGACGCTTCACGGCAGACGACGCGCATGAGCGCCGACGTCAGCGGCTTCGCCAATACCATGCGCATCACCCTCAACGACAACCTCTTGCGCCGCGGCTCACCCGAAGAAATCCAAGCGGTCATGGGACACGAGATGGGCCATTACGTCATGAACCACATCTCCAAGGGCCTCACGTTTTTCTCCATCGTCATCGTGCTCGGCTTCGCCTACTTGTACTGGACCCTCGGATGGTCGCTCCAGCGCTGGGGCGAGAAGTGGCAGATTCGGGGAGTCGGTGACACCGCCGTTCTTCCCCTCGCATTGTTGCTCTTCTCTATCTTTGGCACCGTCATCACACCCATCGTGAACACGTACACCCGCACGCAGGAATACGAAGCCGACATGTACGGACTGAACACCAGCCGGCAGCCCGACGGCTTTGCCCAGGCGGCGATCCATCTCGGCGAATATCGCAAAATGAATCCCGGCCCCATCGAAGAGTGGATTTTTTTCGATCACCCCAGCGGAAGAAATCGCATCTACGCCGCAATGCGCTGGAAAGCCGAAAATTTGAAATTATTCACCGCCCAGCAGTAAAAGCAACTCAAGGGCAGAGGAGCACTCGAGGATAGAGGAGCACTAAGGGAGAGGAGCAAAAGGGTGGCCCGCTCCTTGCGGCCTTATCGCAAGGGGCGGGTGCTGACATCTCTCAAGCTGCCGGCGTTCATATCCGGCGTTGCACTTGATTTTGGTGTTGCGCTTGCTCTTGGTGTTGCGCTTGCTCATTGGTGTTGCACTTGATTTTGGGTGGCGCAGCGGTTCACCGCTGCGATAACTTCACGATTTAAATAAGGCTTTAGCCGCTGAGGGCGCGGCTTTCGCTCAGAAACGACTTTTTTCCGCAGGTTGTTCAGCAGGCTCTATAAAACTTACAGCGTAAATGTACGTACATAAATATGTCGACAAAGTGTTCCACGTGAAACATTGTACGTACAACCAGCCCGTAACTTACTGAATCAACGTCCCATTAGGCGGCTCTTCCGGAGGAATCACCACCGCCGCCGCGACCCGGTCGCCCGGCTCCACGTTCAGCAACCGCACTCCCTGTGCCGACCGCCCCGATTCCCGTATGAACTTGGATTCAATCCGGATGATCTTGCCGTACTGGCTGATCAGCATCACCTCGGATTTCTCCGACACCTGCGAGATGCCGACGACCTTGCCGTTGCGTTCCGTTGTCTTGACGTTGATCACGCCCTTGCCGCCGCGATTGGTCAAGCGATACTCATCGGCGGGAGTCCGCTTCCCGTACCCGTTCTCGGTCACCGAAAGAATCAGCGAGCCTTTCTCCGGCACCAGGTCGGCCACTTCGGGAGCGACCTCACCCTCTTTCAATGCCGCTTTCGCCTCCGGCTTGATCGTGGTGGCCATGCCGACGATGTAATCTTTCTCGCCCAGGTTCATGCCCCGCACGCCGGTGGCGTTACGCCCCATGGAGCGCACGTCATTCTCGTCGAAGCGAATCGCCTGCCCATCATGCGAAGCAAGGAACACGATCTGGTTGCCATCGGTGAGCGAAGCCGCCACCAACTCATCGCCCTCTTCGATATTGATTGCAATGATGCCGCGCTGCATCACGTGCGAGAAGTCTTTCACTTCAGTCTTTTTCACCGTGCCATTGTGCGTGGCAAAAAAGACGTACCTGTTTTCTTCTTCCAGGTCGCGCACCGCGAGCATGGTGCGCACGGTTTCGCCCGGCTGCAGCCCGACCAGATTGCCGACGTGCTTGCCTTTGCCGGCAGCGGCGATGTCGGGAATCTCATACACCTTCAGCCAGTAAACGCGCCCGGTGTTGGTGAAAATCAAAATGTAGGCATGAGTCGAAGCGATGAACAGATGCTCGACAAAATCCTCGTCGCGCGTCTTCATGCCGGTGCGGCCCGTGCCCCCGCGCCGCTGCATGCGGTAGGTCGAAATCGGCGTGCGCTTCATGTAGCCGGAGTGGCTGACCGTGACCGCGACCTGTTCGTCGGCGATCAGATCTTCCAGCATGATCTCCGCCGCTTCATCTTCGATCACGGTGCGGCGAGCGTCGGCGTAAAGCTTCTTGACCTCTTCCAGTTCTTTGATAATCACGCCGCGCAGCTTCTTCTCAGAAGCAAGAATCGACTCATACTCGGCGATCGCTTCGCGCACGGACTTCAACTCGTTCGAAATTTCGTCGATCGAAAGCTTGGTCAGCCGGTGCAGTTGCAGTTCGAGGATGGCGTCGGCCTGCTTCGCAGTGAACGGCTTGTCCGCGTCAAGCTTCGGAGCGCGTCCGCTGGTATTGATGTCAATCTTCTTGCCGCCAAAGTACGCGACTAAATTCTCTCGAGCATCGGCGCGATTCGCGCTGCCGCGAATAATCACGATCACATTATCAAGATGATCAAGCGCGGTCAGATAGCCTTCCAGAATGTGCTCGCGATCGCGCGCCTTGCTGAGTAAATAAGAAGTGCGCCGCCGCACCACATCGACGCGATGGTCGATGAAGTGTTTAATCGCCTGGATCAGCCCCATTTCCTTCGGCTGCGCGTTTACCACCGCCAGCAGAATCATGCTGAAGCCTTCCTGCATCGACGTGTGCTTGAAAAGCTGGTTAAGCACGATCTGCGGTTCAGCTCCACGCTTGAGTTCGATCACGATGCGCATGCCGTCGCGATCGCTCTCGTCGCGAATGTCGGAGATATCGTCGATCGTCTTGTCGTTCACCAGATCGGCGATCCGCTCGATCAGCCGCGCCTTATTCACCTGATAAGGAATTTCGGTAACAATGATCGCCTGCTTGTCCTTGGTAACGCTCTCAATGGCGGCGCGCGCCCGCATCATGAACCGGCCGCGGCCCGTTCGGTAAGCCTCAAAGATTCCAGCGCGCCCGTGAATGATGGCCGCCGTAGGAAAGTCCGGTCCCTGCACAAACTTTAGAATTTCCGGCAACTGCGCGCCCGGATTATTCACCAGCGTGATCGTCGCATCCACAATCTCCCCCAGATTGTGCGGCGGAATCTTGGTGGCCATGCCGACCGCGATGCCATCCGATCCATTCACCAGCAGGTTGGGATAACGAGCGGGAAGAACCGCAGGCTGCGTTTCCGTGCCATCGTAGTTCGGGTAAAAGTCGACCGCTTCTTTATCGAGATCCTCAAGCAGCGCCATCGAAACTCGTGTCAAACGAGCTTCGGTATATCGATCCGCTGCCGGAGGGTCGCCATCGACCGAGCCAAAATTTCCCTGCCCATCCACCAGCGGAGCGCGCATGGCAAACGGCTGGGCCAGTCGCACCAACGCGTCATAAACCGCCAGGTTGCCATGCGGATGGTACTTGCCCATCACTTCGCCGACGATGCGTGCGCACTTGCGCGTGGCGCGTCCCGGAGCCAGCCCCATCTGCTGCATCGTGTAAAGAATGCGGCGATGCACCGGCTTCAGTCCGTCGCGGACGTCAGGCAAAGCGCGACCGATAATCACCGACAAGGAATAGTCGAGATACGACCGCTTCATCTCCTCTTCAATGTTGACCGGCACCATGTTGAGCGCGCCCGGACCCGTAGGAGACTGTCCGTCGCCACCAGGAGGAGTTAAAGGAAGTTCAGGATTCTGATCGTCAGCCATAAAAGTCAGTTCTCAAGAGATCGCGTAGGGGCGGACGCATTCGTCCGCCCAAGCGGAGCAAAGCTCCGCCCGCCCTGTGTCACCACAAATGCCGCTAAGTTCTTGCATCTACAGGCATTACAAGACCATGATTTACTGAGAATTATACCACGTTTGACACCCGGAAGATGACCATGGAAGATGTCGAGGAGTAGCTCAGTTGGGTCGTCATTCTCAGCAAATAAAAAATTGTCATCTGGATTAGATAAAAATTGTCATCCTGAGCGAAGCGAAGGACCTGCTGTTTGCCGGCCGCAAATGTGCACGTGGATCGCATCACTTTTCAAACTGACCACTACCAAATGTCGAATCCGCGGCCGCAGTCCGCATCGCCGCTGCCCGCAAGCGCATCTAGAAACGCATCTGGTAATAACGACGAACGCATGATTGTGCTGATCATATTGTTCGGCTCCTGGCTGATCCTCAGAGCCATCGGCGCTCTCGGTGTCCCCGCCCTCGCCACGTGGCACGACTCAGTTCCTTATGCCCTGGCCGTCATGTTCGTCTCCACCGGTATCACGCACTTCAACAAGATGCGACACGATCTGGCGCGGATGATCCCATCCTACTTTCCGCAGCCCATGCTGATTGTCTACATCACCGGCATTTTCGAATTCCTGGGCGCGGCCGGTTTGCTGATCCCAAAATTCCGCCCCCTCGCCGGACTCTGCCTGATCCTGCTGCTGATCGGAATGCTCATCGCCAACGTAAACGCCGCCGTGAAAGGTGTAATGCTGAGAGGCAAGCCCGTGACCCCGCTCCCTCTGCGGATCCCGATGCAAGTCCTGTTCATAGCCCTGATCTGGTGGGGTTCAAGTTTGAAGCTCTGGTAGCCAACCCTTAGGAGGGACGGCCGAAGTCCCGCAGTCACAAGTCCCGAAGGGACGACCGATAATAGCCCGGCGCTTCAGCGCCGGGTCAGAGCGACGGCTGGAAGGACCAAGTCCCGGAGGGACGACTGAACCTAGGCTCTCCGCAGCGTCAACAACGTAATCTCCGGCGGCACGCCAATCCGCACCGGAAATCCGAACGTCCCCAGCCCGCGGTTCACATAAAGCGCAGCCTTCTGCCCATTCATCGGCAAATGATAAAGCCCGGCGACAAACGGCGTCATCAATCGCGCCGGACTGATGCTGTGATCCACAATCTCAACCTTCACCTGCCCGCCATGAGTATGCCCGGCAAGGCTAAGCTCGATGCCGAGCTCGGCCGCTCGATGAAACGAATTGGGATTATGCGACAGCAGGAAATTAGGCATGTCGCGGCGAATCAGAGGTTCAATCTCGCGCAACATAGGACCGGTATGCTCGCCGCTCACCACGTGGTCGCGCTGATAATCGACGCCCAGCAGATTAAAGCGCCCTCCGTTGTGCTCGACAACCGCACTCCGCCCGCGCAGCAAACGCATTCCCTTTTCGCGGAAGAGCCGCTCCGCCTCGTCTTCCACTCCCGCATAAATTTCGTGGTTGCCATTGCATCCCCAAACGCCCAGCGGAGCGCGCAGCCGGCTCAACTCGGTAATGCAGGTATCAAGCGGATCGCCTTCGCTCGAGACAAAGTCTCCCGTAACAAAAGAAATGTCCGGCTGCAGCGAGTTGGCCATGTCAACCGCGCGAGCAATTTCGTGCGGCGGCATGTAGTCGCCAATATGAATGTCGCTAAGCTGAGCGATGCGCAGCCCATCCAGCTCCGGAGGAAGATTGGCGACTGGCACATCGACGCGCTCGATCGTATAGTGCAGGCGCCCCGCGGCAAATCCATAAGTAGCGGCAAGAAATGGAAAGCCTCCCGCCAGCGCCGCGGCATATTGAAAAAATGTCCGCCGCGACGGACTGAATCCCCCCGCCACCGCTCCACTTCCAGAACGAGGCAAAAGCCGCGCCGCAATATTCGTGACCCACTCAATCGCTCCCACCGACTCAATCGCCAGGAATCCAAAGAATGAAGCGACCATCCATAAGCGGGCAAATGTGATCAAAGTCTTACCGAAATTCAGGCTGCCCAAACTAAGTCGGGAAACCCCATGCCCCAGCAGCGGATCAAGAACCGTAGCCAGCAGCGCAGCCGCCAGCGCGATCAGCCCAGTGTGCAGCCCGAAACGCCAGTTGCCATTCGAGAACGAGCCAATCCAGGCCCAGGCCCGCAGAAACCAGAACCGCTGGACGGCATAGATGACTAAAAGAAGCAGTGCGAAGAAAAGAACCCGAGTAAGAGACAGGATAGAACTCCAAAGTTATGACGTCCCCAAATTAGATGCGTTGTGGGCAGAGGAAGGCTCGGCCAGTATTTTCCGCATCTACTCAAAACTCATCTTGATCTCCTCACACTGTCATCTTGAGTTGATCTCCTCACACTGTCATCTTGAGCGGAGCAGGGACTTCACGAAGTGAAGTCCCTGCGGAGTCGAAAGACCCCTACCCGCAGAGCAACGATGGAACGAGCTGGGTGCACCTCTTCTCGCGCTTTTCGAGAAGGGGCCATCACGAACCTCGCTAATCACGAAGCAGATTGTTCGGAGATCTTCTGCGCATGAGAAAAAGCGAAACTCCGAACAACAGTGTCGGAAGTGAATAGGAGCGCACCATGCCCGAGATTTTGCCTTCGCTAATGTAGAACGCCGTACTCCCGCCTCCCTCGTCGCGCGTGATTACGAGCAGCAACGGCTTGGAACGCTTCTGAAACCACGCAAGGTAAGAAGCCTGCTTCCTGTTTGACGCCTGCGATCCGCTGATCCGCACCGTGGCCGTGACCCCGGAATAGTACCCAACCTGCACGGCCCTTCGGAGTGGTCCCGCTGTAGCCAGGGTTTCCTTAACAATATCGGCCGCCTTTGCGGGAGCGGCTCCGCGCTCTTCCAAAGCATAGACAATTCCGCGGAGGTCGTTGTTCGGAAACACGACGGAATACAAAAGTGGGAGAAACATCGCACACATCCAGAGACTGGAAAGCGCGACCAGTATGATCGCGTAAGTCGGGCGGCTCGATTTAAAGAGCAAATAGCCCTCCTAAATTTCCCGGCGAGTCAACCCAAGGTTTTCAAAGCAGTTAGCGATTGGTCCCGACCTGTTCGAAAGCCCGCAAAGCCCCAACCCGCTCCCGCGCACTCAGCAGCGCCCGCTTAACATGCCGAGGCGCTGTCCCGCCGGAAACATCGTGCAGCGCAAGCACCTCAATAAGTCCAAGACGCGAATGGAATCCCGCGTCAAAGCTCGAATGGATCACCTGCAAATCGGCAACCGGCAGTTTCTGCAAATCGCATCCGCGCTCCACCGCCAAAGCCACGGCCTTGCCGACCGCTTCATGAGCGAGGCGCGAGGGAACTCCGCGTTCGACGAGATACGCAGCCGCAGCCCACGCGTTCATAAAACCCGAACTCGCCGCCTGATTCATCCTCGCGTCGTTGAATTCGACCGCGTTCATAAATCCGGTAACCAGCGGCAACATGCCGATAACCGTGTCGGAGGCGTTGAATAAAGGTTCCTGCGTTTCCTGCAGATCTTTGTTGTAGGCGAGCGGCAGTCCCTTCATCAAGGTCTGCAGCGTGGTGGCGCAACCCATGACTCGTGCAGCTTTCCCGCGCACCAGTTCCAGCAAGTCGGGATTTTTTTTCTGCGGCATGGCGCTGCTGCCGGTGGAGTAAGCTTCCGGCAGCTCGACAAATCCGTAAGCGGCCGTCGAGAACAGGATCATCTCCTCGGCCCAGCGACTGAGGTGGAGCGCAAGCAGCGAGAGCGCGTCGACAAATTCAATAGCAAAATCGCGGTCGCTGGTCGCGTCCATGCTGTTCGCCGTCGGAGCATCAAATCCCAACTCCGCGGCCATGGCTTGACGGTTGAGCGTGAGCGTGGCTCCAGCCACCGCGCCCGATCCCAGCGGACAAAGGTTCACGCGCTTACGGCAGTCGGCCAGCCGCGAGGCGTCACGCAGAAACATTTCGACATAAGCCAGCAGCCAATGCGCAGCCAGAACCGGCTCGGCCGGCTGCAAGTGCGTGTAAGCGGGCATGGCCAAAGGCAAGACCGAAGCCGAGTCGCCCGCGGTTTCAGCGCGAGCAAGAATCGCCTCGATCCAATCGGCGATCAGGTTCTGCAGCGTATCGATGCTTTCACGCACGAAGAGGCGGAGGTCGGTAGCGATCTGCTCGTTGCGGCTGCGGCCGGTGTGCAACTTGTAGCCGGTCGCGCCGATCAACGCCGCCAGCTGCTTTTCAACGAAGTGATGGACGTCTTCGGCTTCCGGGTCGTTAAGAAATTCTGGAGAAGATTCAGCGCGGCGGCCGATGTCTCCCAAAGCCTTTACGATTTCCGACAGCTCTTCCGAGGAAAGCACGCCGGCGTGTTCGAGGGCGTTGGCGTGGGCCCGGCTGGCGGCAAGTTCGAAGGGCAGCAGCCGTTGATCGTACGGAAACGACCGCTGCCATTTTTCAAATTCGGGGTCAAGCGGCTGCCGGAAGCGGCCGGACCACATTTTCACGACGCAACCTCTACCTTATTTTTCGTCTGGGCGCGGCAACGCGAGGGCAGTCCGAGAATGCGAATAAATCCTTCCGCATCTTTCTGATCGTAACTTGCGCCCATGGTGAACGAAGAGAGGTCGGTGCGATAGAGCGAGTAATCGGATTTGCGGCTCACCACGCTGACGTTGCCCTTGTAGAGCGACAGCGTAACCGCGCCGGTCAGATTCTGTTGCGTGGTATCGACGAATGCGTCGAGCGCTTCGCGCAACGGCGTAAACCACAGGCCGAAATACACCAGTTCGGCATACTTGAGCGCTACGTGCTGCTTGAAGTGCAGCAGGTCGCGATCAAGACAGAGAGCTTCGAGTTCGCCGTGAGCGGCCAGCAGCAACGTGCCTCCGGGAGTTTCATAGCAGCCGCGCGATTTAATGCCGACAAAGCGATTCTCGACCAGGTCGATGCGTCCCACCGCGTTGCGTCCGCCGATTTCGTTCAGCAGTTCGACCAGCGACACCGGATCAAGAGTCTGTCCGCCCACCGAAACGGGCGCGCCATTTTCAAATCCGATTTCGACTTTCTCTTCTTTATCGGGAGCCTCCTGCGGAGACTTCGTCATCTGCCAAGTGCTCGCGAATGGCGCGTTGCCGGCGTCTTCCAGCTCTCCGCCTTCGTGGCTCAGGTGCCAGAGATTGCGATCGCGGCTGTGAATTTTCTCGCGGCTCGCAGTCACCGAAATGCCGCGCTTTTCCGCATAGTCGAGGCAATCTTCACGCGACTTCAGATCCCATTCGCGCCACGGCGCGATCACTTTCAGCTCGGGAGCCAGCGCCTGATAAGCCATCTCGAAGCGCACCTGGTCGTTGCCCTTTCCGGTGCAACCATGGCTGACGGCCGTTGCGCCTTCGCGCAATGCGACTTCAACCTGATGTTTCGCAATCACCGGACGCGCGAGCGAGGTGCCGAGCAGGTATTTATTCTCATAAACCGCGCCCGCTTTCAGCGCCGGCCAGACATAGCCAGTCAGAAACTCCTCGCGCAGATCTTCGACCACGACCTTGCTGGCTCCGGTTTTATAGGCCTTGTTAACCACCGCTTCGACGTCATCTCCCTGGCCCACGTCGGCGACCATGGCGATCACTTCATAGGCATAGTTTTCCTTGAGCCATGGAATGATGATGGAGGTATCAAGCCCGCCCGAGTAGGCGAGAACAATTTTTTCAGGCATGCGCGCTCCTGCCTTGGACCCCAGCCGGATAGCGGCCCACGCCGCTGCCCAGCAGCCATACCAGTATAGCTTTCTGAATATGCAGACGATTCTCCGCCTGATCGAAGACCACCGAGTTCACCGAGTCGATGACCTGGTCCGTCACCTCACAGCCGCGATGCGCAGGCAAACAGTGCATGAACCGCGCATGAGGCTTGGCGAGCTGCATGAGTGCCGCATTCACCTGAAAAGGTCCGAAGATGGCGGCGCGTTCTTCGGATTCCTGTTCGTGCCCCATGCTCGCCCACGCATCGGTGTAGACGGCATCGGCCCCGGCCACCGCTTTGCGGGCATCGTTCAGGATACGCAGCGTGGCTTTGGTTTCTTCCGCAATGGCCTTGGCCATGGTCACGATCACGGGATTGAGCGGATAGCTCTCGGGTGTGGCGATCGAAACCTTGGCGCCGACCGAGGCTCCGGCCAGCAGCAGCGAGTGCGCCATGTTGTTGCCGTCGCCAACATAAGCGAAATGAATTTTCTTGAGATCGCCGAAATGCTCCTGCAGCGTAAAGAAGTCGGCAAGCGCCTGGCAGGGATGCTCCAGCTCGCTCAGCGCATTGATGACCGGAACGCCGGCATACGTCGCCATTTCCTCCACCACGGCATGGCTGAAGGTGCGCAGGACGATGAGATCGATCCAGCGCTCAAGGTTGTGCGCGATGTCGTAGAGCGACTCGCGGGCGTTGAGGCGGCTGGCCGTCTGATCGAAAAAGAAGGTGCTGCCTCCCAGGCTGTCCATGCCGGCTTCGAACGTGAGCCGGGTGCGCAGTGAGGGCTTCTCGAAGAACATCACCATCTGCTTGCCGGCGAGAATGCCCCGGAACTCCGCCGGACGCTGCTTGAGCATGGAAGTGAGGTTGAACAGCGAGAGGATTTCGGCGGGAGAAAGATCGTGGATGGAGACGAGATCGCGCGGCGCAATCGGTTCCGGCAGCAGGTTCGGCGCGATTTTTGTCTTCATCTTTCCTGGGTCCAGCAGTGCCATGGGATCGGTTCTCATTGTCGTTTCGTAATACTCCATTCTCTGAAAATTCTGACTCGGCTCCAAGCCTTGATGCCTGCAAAGACGCCCGCAAACCGCTTACGACTGCTCGCGAATGCGACGGGAGAGCGCTAGCGCTTTCTTTTTATCGGTGGCGATGACCAGCACCGTGTCGTCGCCGGCGAGTGTGCCGATGACCTCAGGCCAGTGCGATGCGTCAAGCGCGGCGGCGACAGGCTGCGCGCTGCCGACCGTGGTCTTCACCACCAGCAGGTTCTGAGCCTGCCGGATTTCGACCACAAACTGCCGTGCCAGATTCATGACCGAAGGCAAAACGCTGTCGGAGCCCATGCTTTCGCCCAATCGCCGATAGCCCTCGGGGCCTTTGACGAGTTTCAGTTCATGAATATCGCGCGAGAGAGTCGCCTGGCCCACCTCAAATCCCTTGCGCTCCAGCCTCTCCTGAAGAAAGTCCTGGCTTTCGACGGGACCGTCGTCGAGCACGTCGAGGATCGCTTGATGGCGGGCTGTTTTCGACATGAATAAAAATGCAATGCAATGCATAAGTATCCATCTGTCGAGACAAGCCTGTCAAGCGGGAAATCGGCAACCAGTTACCACCGGGGCCCCGGAGGAACGAGGAACAAAGCGGCTTTTGACCTCGTAGGCATAAGCAACACAAGGGGTGGCCCATCCCTTCGCGCACTTTGCGAAGGGGTGGGATTCCAGGAACGCTGCGAGTGTAGGCTTTCGCAGCGCTAACGCGAAAAATGCTCGGGTGGGCGAGAAATCCACCGTTCAGGCAGCAGTAAGCGGCGCGCGGGACGTAATCCGGCGCAGTTCAAGCATTCGATGCCGGACGTACCCATCCTCGGTTAAATGAGCGGAAGCAATGGCTTTGCGGCCGCCGACCACCATCTGATCGAGGGGGCGGCGGTGCGGGAACTGCGGGTCGAGCTCTCGGCAGAATTCACAAAGGCGGCTGGACCGGGTGTCGAAGCGGTGGTTGACGTCGAGGTCAATGTGTTTCACAAAAGCGTCTCCTGGGGCAAGGACGGATTCGCCCGGTTTTGTGAGCCGGAGTCACAATACTCCGCCTCGGCTGATTATCGATTCGTGATCGATGCCTTTGTACTACACCGAACCGGAACCGCACAAGTCCCTTCCGACGCCCGCAAATCGAGCGGTCCGGCCACGCTTCAACTGCAAAAAGACCAGGAATTACGCGGCTTACGCAGCCTCCCAATTTGCTTTTCTACCACGGAGGCACGGAGACACGGAGCACCCCAGCAGCGTGGCAAAACCTTTCTCTTGTGGTTCTTGCCAAGCTTTTCTCCGTGTCCCCGTGCCTCTGTGGTGAAAGAAGAAGATTAGGGCACACCGACTTATAGAGGCGAAGGCCCGCCGTTTCTGGCATGATAAGGCTGCCTCTAATTCCCGGATTCATCATTCTGGAGCCTGAAGGTCATTTTGGAGATCGCGTGAATCGCCCCGACGCCAATCCCCGTACCGTCTTCTTTTTCGACGTGGACAACACGCTGCTCGACAACGATCGCGTGGCCGAAGGTCTGAAGCAGCACCTCCAGAACAAGGTCGGCGAGGGCTCGGCGCAGCGCTACTGGGAAATTTTCGAGCAGCTGCGCACCGAACTCGGATACGCCGACTACCTGGGCGCATTGCAGCGTTATCGCCTCGAGCGGCCGCGCGATCCGAAGCTTCTCGCCGTCTCGCATTTCATGATCAATTATCCCTTCGCCAACCGGTTGTTTCCCGAGTCGCTGGATGCAGTCGAGTACGCCCGCCGCCTGGGCCGAGCCGTGATCCTGAGCGACGGCGACGTGGTCTTTCAGCCGCGCAAAATCGACCGCTCCGGCCTCTATGAGGCCTTCGAAGGCCACATCCTGATCTATATCCACAAGGAACTCGAACTCGACGACGTGGAGGCGAAGTATCCCGCCGAGCATTACGTCATGGTCGATGACAAGGTGCGGATTCTAGCAGCCATCAAGAAGCATTGGGGCGCGCGGGTGACCACCGTGTTTCCGCGCCAGGGACACTACGCGCTCGACGCGGCCGAAGTGGCTCGCTATCCCAAGCCGGATATCACGCTGGAGCGGATCGGAGAGTTGCAGAACTATCCGCTGCAACAGATTCTGGCAGCAGCGGGAAAGTAAGCGCTATTCGCTTTCTTCTTCTTGTTCCTGAGACGCCCCGGCCCGGACGAGCGTTTCCAATTCCATCTTCAGACCAGCACGGCTAGCCTCGGACAATTCCAGAAAACGAAACGGCTGAAGACATCCCTGCGTGGCCCACATGGGAAACATCATCTGCGAGCGACACCGAATGCTGAACCCCAGATGGAAAACGACGGTGACCCGAATGCCTTCGTCGAGCGGCTTTTCCAGCGAGAGCAGCCCGCCGTTGACCGAGAGTTGACTCAGCCGCCCACGGATCTCACGCCCGTTTTCCAGCACCACCAGCGTAAGGATGGACCCGCCAAGCCGGACGCGGAAGCCGCGCTGTCCCTTGTGCGGAATGGGTATGGAGGGCATTCTGCGTCAATTTTGCCTCATCCTCCGCCACTAGGGCAGGTTACGAAAGTCAGCCCTGCGGACAGGTTAGAGGTCAGAGGTCAGATTGCAGAGGTTAGAAGCACAGGTCAGAGGTCAGAGGTTAGATTGCAGAGGTAAAATCCCCAGTTTCCATCGGCATTGTTGGAGGCGGAGGGTTTAACCTCTGCAATCTAACCTCTCACCTCTAACCTCCTTTCTACGGCACCAGCCCCTTGTCATACATAGCGCCATAGTCCAAATATTGCCGCACCGGATCCTGCAAATAGTGGATGTCGACCTTCTCGACCTCGCCGTCCTTGCCGAAGCTAGGCACCAGGTGAGCGTTGACCCCCGCGAAATACGTCGGCAGGTTAAGCTTCTGATACCGTGCCAGCACCTGGTCGCGCAGCCCCGTATCGAAGTGGACGCCGTATTGATCGACCAGCGCCTTGATCGCGTTGTAATCCCCTTCGGCCTTGATGCGCATCAGCTCAGCCAGCAGCATCCCGACTCCCTGCCGCATTTTTTGGTAGTCGGCCACACGAACGTAGGTTTTGCCGTCGCGGTTGAACTGCTCGATCGAGCCGGGAACCTTGTCGGCGATATAGTGCGCGATCAACTGCCGATCGCGCTCGTGATCTTCTTCAATCGTGTCGCCGTGCGGAACGCGCCGCAGCTGTTGCAGCGCGACCAGCGCCGCCGTATCGTACATCGCCTCCGCAACCTCTTCCTGATTTGACACCCCCAGCTCCTTCAGTTTCGGATCCCACACGTTCCACAACGCCATCAGGTCGGCGCGTCCTTCCTCGAGCGTTGAAAAATACTCCTTAAGAAAAGGCTGGGCTCCGCCACTGACGCGATCCGTCAGCCTGCCGGAGCCGTGGCCGATGACTTCGTGCAAGGCCACCTGGAGATCGCTGGCTTCGGTGCCATACTTGGCGGCCCGTTCGATCTCGGCAGCGTTGGCCGCAAACTCGGCCACGGCCGCGTGGCCGGTCGCTTCCTCGATGGCGCGCTTGCTCCCCATGAACAGAAAGTTCTTCGAGCCATACTTTTCGTGGATTGAGTTTTCGTTGGGCAGATTGTCGCCGATCGTGCTCACGCTGAAATCGCCGGTTTCAATCAGTGTCTCCACCGCTTTCACCACCGGAAGTTTGAACGACTCGCGCTTATATTTCGCGTCCCACGGAGCCTTCTCTTCAAAATAAGCGGCGCTTTCCGCCAGCTTCTTCATGGTGGTGGTAATCCGATTGTCGGTGACCGTCACAAAACTCTGCGAACTCCCTTTGGCGCCGCGCGCATCGCGATAAATCTCGATAAAGCCGCTATCGAAGTCGACGGTGGCGTCGTTCTGTACCCAGGCGGTGCCAAACGCCAGCCACTCGGCATAGTCGCCGGTCTGGTAGTAGCGGATCAGATGGTCAATCACCGCGGCTTGCGCCGGCTCGGCATAAGCGCGTGCCTTCTCGAAGCAGGCGTTCGCTTTGCCCAAAAATGTCGCGTAGAGTCCGGGGGGAACGCTGCCATCCGGAGTGCCGGCGCGGTAGACAAGTTCCGTAAGTTTGCCGTCGGCGCTCTTTATCACCCGTGAGTTCAGCGGATACTTAGCCTGAAACCCCTTCAGATCAGCCTGACTTACGTTCTGGTAAAAAGTATTCGAACTGGCCTGAATCGTGTCCTCTCCTCCCACCGGACTCTTGGCGGTCACCATCGGCTCGAACTGTGGATCAAACAACGAAGCCCGCAACGACTGCAGTTCCCGGATCAAATCGGTAGGTTGACTCAGCGGCGGAAGATCGGCATATGCCGTCTGAAATGCTCCATTTTTCTGAGCGATCAGCGCAGCCTGTTCTAGTTGCTCAAACGTAAAAGCGGGCAGAAATTTCTGCGACGTGGTCTCGTTGTGATTGCCGCGGTTGCCCCAGAAAAGCTTGGCGAATTCACTGATCTTCGCCATCACCCCCGGGTCGATTCCCTTGGGACGAGCCGTGATTTCCTCCAGCAACCGTTTCTGTTGCAGACCATAAGCAGACGCCTGGTCGTAAAAAATAGGATCGATGGCAATAGAAGCCTGCGTCAGCCAGTAAGCCAGAGCCTGCTGCCGGGGCGAAAGCGCCAGGAAACTGGGCGCGTTCAATTGAATAAACGCCGTGTCCCCAACGCGCTCAACCAGGACGCTGCCGGCTTTGTTCTGCTGGCACCATGCCGGGGTAGGGCCGGCGACGACAATAAGAAGGACGATAAGAAAGAGCGAAGACGAAACGAAGCTTCCAGAAATCCAGGGTTTCAAGTTAATAGGCCTCCATGCAAGCTGATCCGACGCAGACCAAACTCCGCAGGCTACCACACAATGGGTGCCCCATTCCTGCGCGTACTTTGCGCAGGAGTGGGAACCACGATCGCCGCGAGTGCAGGCCTTCGACCCCGTGGGCACAGACACTAAGGGGCCCTGAGTTTTGAAGGGTGAGATTCCACATTCGCCGACCGCTTGGGACCTTCGTTTGGCAGCGCGATCTATCTCTCGCGTTCAGCGACGACGGTGAACTTCACGCCGAGGGCGTGCAGCACGGAATTGATGGTTTCGAAGCGGGGGTGTGCGCCGGCACTCAGCGTTTTGTAGAGGCTCTCCCTGCCCAGTCCCGCGTCTTTGGCGATCTGCGCCATGCCTCGCGCTTTAGCCACATTGCCGAGGGCGGTGACGAATACTTCGGGGTTCGCGTCTTCGGCAGCCGCTGAAAGATATTCCGCAATGACCGCATCGTTATCGAGATACGCCGCCGCGTCGAATGGTTTGTAAATTATTTTCTTTCTCTTCTTCACTGTTTCGCCCTTTTGAGTTCGCGAGCCATTTTCATCGCCTTGCCACGCATCGAAATCGGACGAGCGAAGCAGCGCATTCACCTCTTCGTAGTGTATCCGAGTGGATACTTTCCTGCAACCTGCCCTGAACGCTCATATCTTGAGCCAGGAACCGCGTTGAACCACCAATTCACCCCGATTTTTCATCACATTTTTCCTGTACCCCCATCACAAACGCCGAACCGCAACCCCTGCGAAAATTCTCCGAGAGTGCAAATGAAGCGGCGTTCCCGTCTCCAGAGACGGGTTTCGACGTTCTTTGAAAAGTGAGCAGAAGCGGTGGACGAACCGATAAGTCCTTCAGAAGGGCGGTCTTAGATCTAACTCTTTTAATGTCAACAATTTAGCCGCAATTGGGGGGGGGGTACAAAACCAATTCAATTCCTTACCCGCCAAGAAACTAAGGACCAACCACCAAAACTCATCGTAGCCCAACGAGCAATCATAATCATTAAGGAGCAATCATATGTCATCTTCTTCCGACGAACCTTCAGTCAAACTTTGCGAACAAAGAACAATGAACGGAGATCCCTGTCCATCTCGCGCTAAACCCGTCGAGAGGTTTTGCCATACTCACAAGATCATGGGCCCGCCCCCGATCGACATCGACAACAACGAGCGCAACCCTTCGTTTCACGTCTATCTCCCTCAACTCGAAGATGCCGCCTCCATCCAATCGGCGATCTCCGAGGTTTGCGAGCTGATGCTCCATCGCCGCATCGAGCCAAAAGAAGCTTCGGCCCTGTTCTATGCCATGCAGGTCGCGTCCACCAATATGGCCCTCCTGAGTGCTGGTAAAACTCACAAGCCAGCCCCGGAGACGAGCTCCACTCAGTCGTCCGACCCCAATCTCCCGCCGGGAACCATCCACGCATGTGAGCAGCCGCGAAGAAGCAAACGCCGCCGAGCCTGACAAAACCCGAATTCGGGTGCCCCATCCTAACGTCGTGCCTTTCGACGTTAGGGTGGGACTTCACAGCCATCGCCCGCGTGGGCCCTCGCCAAGATTGGGAGCCAAGCCCGCGCTGCTAGCGTGCTAGAATCTCTATTGTGATGCCCCGAACCGATGCTTCCTGATATCGACAAATTACTGGAGCTCCAACTGGCGGATAAAGAGATCCGCAGGCTGCAGGACGAAGTTGCCGCGCTGCCGAAACGCGTTGCGGTGATCGAACAAAAACTGGCTGGTACCAAAGCGCAACTGGAAAAAGCGCGGAACGCAGCCAAGGGCGACGAAGCCAACCGCAAGAAATTCGAAGCCGCAATCAAAGATCTGCAAGGCAAGATTTCCAAGTATCGCGATCAATCCCTCGACGTAAAAACCAACGACCAATATAAAGCGCTGCTGCACGAGATCCAGTTTGCCGAGGAAGAGATCCGTCTCAATGAAGACCGGATCCTCGAAGTAATGGTCAACGTGGAGGCGCGCGACAAGGAAGTCAAGGCGGCCGAGGCCGAACTGAAGGCCGAGATGGCCGAGATTGAAAAAGAAAAAGAAGAGGCGCGCAAGGTTACCGCCGAGGATCAGAAGAAGCTCTCGGAGTGGAACGCCCAACGCGACGGCCTGCGACAGGGGATCTCGGAAGATATTCTGCGTCAATATGAGCGCGTGGCAAAGTTCAGAGGCACCGGCCTCGCGGAAGTCCGCGACCAGAAATGCATGGGCTGCCAGGTGAAGCTGCGGCCGCAGACCTACAACGAAGTGCGCAATGGCGAGAAGGTAATGGTTTGTGAGTCGTGCTCGCGCGTTTATTACTTCAATCCCGCGAATGAAGTGAAGCCGGAGCAGGAAGTGGTGACGGTTACCGGGAGAAAACGCTCGCGTCCGAAGGCGGATGCGCCGCAGGCATGGTTCTATCGTCCGGATTACGGCGAGGAAAACGAAGTGCTGCTGGTGTTTACCAATAGCGGCGGCAATTCGACGCGACGCGTCTATGAAATGCATACCGGCCGCCAGGTGGGCGGGGTGCTGGTGCGCGAAGGAGTGTACCGTCTGGCGTTTCCGGAAGACCTGACCGACGCCGCGCTGCGGCTCAACGGGCATTGGGATGAAAAAGAGATCGACGAGTGGGGTTCCGAGATACCGTCAAACGTACTCGATCTTCTTCATAAAGATCTGCTCGCGATCCAGCGCGAGCACAGAGCGACACACCATTCCGCCTCTGCGGCGGAACAGACGGCCGCGAGCTAGAACCGGTCGATGGTCGTTGGTCGATGGTCGTTCGCAAAGCTAAGATCAGTCAAATGGTCGCTCGTCGTTCGCTAACGACTAACGACTAACGACCATCGACGCTCAGCCCCTCGTTACTGTCGATTGCTTCAGAAACCTTGCCGCCCGAAACACACTTTCCTCCCATGCTATTGTTTCCGTTAGCACAGTAAAGTTCAATGAAATCTATGGATTCGACGGAAACCAAGCCCGAGCTGCGCGCGTCCGAGTCCGATTCCCAGTCTTCGCTTATTCAGTCCTCGCTCTTTCAGTCTTCGCTCTTTCAATCTGACGACACACGGCGATTGATTCTGTGCCTTCTGCTTGCCCTGGCAACGATTGCGCTTTACAGCTCCGTCTTCCGTGCTCCCTTTTTGAATTACGACGACGACGCCTACGTTACCGGCAATGTGCATGTTCGTGCCGGAATCAAGTGGAGCACAATGGTTTGGGCATTCCGCAGCACTGAGCTTTCGGACTGGAAGCCGATCGCCTGGCTCTCGCACGCTCTCGACTGCCAGATCTTCGGCTTGAATCCGCTCGGTCCGCATACGGTCAACGTGCTTCTCCATGCCGCGAACGCGGTGCTGCTCTTCCTGATTCTGGAGAGCGCCACCGGTTTCGCATGGCGCAGCCTCGTGGTCGCGGCGCTCTTTGCCTTGCATCCCATGAATGTAGAGTCAGTAGCGTGGATCGCGGAGCGGAAGAACGTTCTCAGCATGTTCTTCTTCCTCGTCGCCCTCGCCGCTTATGGTTGGTATGCGCGTCAGCCTGGAGTTGGACGATACCTGACCGTCACTCTGGCTTTCGCTTTGGGGCTGATGACGAAAGCGCAAGTCATTACGTTTCCGTTCGTCCTTCTACTGCTGGATTACTGGCCCCTGGAACGTTTGGCACCACCTCAAGCGCGAGCGGACAAACCCGCACCGTCATTCCAGGCAGCGTCTTTCTGGAAGCTGGTCTGGGAGAAAGTGCCGTGGTTCGCGCTCTCAGCCGCGAGCGCGATCATAACCATGAAGGCGGAAGCGGACGCGAAGCAACTAAGACTTCCGCTTTGGGCGCACTTGGGAAATGCGGCTCTTTCGTATGCCAAGTATCTCGAACGGGCGTTCTGGCCGATGAATCTGGCGGCGGTTTATCCGCATCCGGAGCTATCGATCAGCATTCCAGCCGCGATGGCGTCGGCGGTCGCAATTATCGCCATCAGCATCTGCGCGGTGATTTTCCGGCGCAAACGTCCCTTCTTTGTAGGATGGTTCTGGTTTCTGGGAACGCTGGTACCGATGATCGGATTGGTTCAGATCGGGGTTCACGGGATGGCCGACCGTTATGCTTACATTCCGCTGCTGGGAATCTTCGTGATCGTGTGCTGGAGCGCGGCGGATTTCGCACAAAGCTGGCATGTTCCGACGGCAGCGCCGGCGATCTGCACGGCTGTCACTCTGCTGGCGCTGGGAGCGGCGCTGCATCGGCAGGTTGGCTATTGGAGCGACAATGTCACGTTGTGGACGCACGCGGTAGAAGTAACCGAAGGCAACTTCACGGCGGAAGATAACCTTGCGGGAGCGTTGATTGCCAAGGGCCGTGTGGATGAAGCGATGCCGCACCTGCGACGCGCGCGATTCTTGCGGCCGGATGATCTGGTGTCCACGCTGAATATTGCGAGCTACGAGCAGATGCATGGCAACTATCAGGCCGCCATCGACGGCTATGCCCGAGTGCCGCAATGCACCACCGATCCCTCTTTGCTGGCCATGGCGCGGGTGAATAGCGGATACGCGCACTTCATGCTGAAACAATACGACCAGGCGAAACAGGATTTCGAAGCAACGCTCCGCTATGAGCCGGGAAGTGCAGCGGCATATCGCGGGCTTGGTTTGCTGGCGCAAAGAGCCGGCGACATGTCCCAGGCGGTCCGGGACTATGAACGGGCAGTCGAAATTCAGCCGACGTCGCTAGGCTATCTGCTTCTGGCGCGGGCGCTGGAGAGTGGTGGACAGGCCGAAGCGGCGCGCGCGGCGGAGGCACAGGCCGCGGGGATGACTCGTGATCTCAACGGCGACCTCGCGAGCGTGAAGCAGTTGCTGGCAGAGTAGCGTTGTCGATCCGAGTGAGACGATCCAGATTTCGCACCGTGACAGTGGTGCTGTAACCGAGGAATGGATTCCGTGGAATCGGGGTCAGTGAAGTCCGGGTCAGTGTCCGTGGATGCGGCCGCGGCGAAGCCTGGTCCGCGCCCGACTGCGTCGCCTATTCTTGAGTTCCCGGAAAAACACAGATTGATTGTCTGCCTTCTGCTGGCTCTGGCAACGCTCACGCTTTACAGCTCGGTCTTTCGCGCCCCATTTCTGAATCTTGACGACGGCGCTTACGTTTACGAAAATCCGCAGGTTCGTGCCGGCCTCACGTGGAATACCGTGGTTTGGGCCCTTCGCACTACGGACGCCACCAACTGGCATCCGGTGACCTGGTTTTCGCACGCTCTCGATTGCCAGATCTTCGGCTTGGATCCGGGGGGACCACATGTCATCAATGTGCTTCTGCATGCGATGGACGCTGTGCTTCTGTTCCTGATTCTGATGAGCGCTACGGGATTCGGCTGGCGAAGTCTATTGGTTGCCGCGCTCTTTGCTGTGCATCCGATCAACGTGGAGTCGGTGGCATGGATTGCGGAGCGGAAGAACGTCCTCAGCATGTTTTTCTTTTTACTCGCGCTGGCCGCCTATGGCTGGTATGCGCGGCGGCCACGCTTCGGACGATATCTGGCCGTCACGTTCGCTTACGCTCTGGGACTGATGACCAAGCCCCAGGTGATCACGTTTCCTTTTGTGCTTCTGCTGCTGGATTACTGGCCGTTGGGCCGTGTCGGGCGCCAGGATGCGCGAGAGGATGAAAGTACCGGCGAGCGGACGGGCTCAACCGCGTCTTCTTTCCTGAGCCTGGTTTGGGAGAAAGTGCCATGGTTTGCGCTTTCGGCGGTGAGCGCCATTATCACGATGCACGTGCAGACGGAGGCAACCCAGGTGAACCTGCCGCTTTGGATTCACCTGGGAAATGCCGCCATCGCCTACGTCAAATATCTCGGGAAAGCCTTCTGGCCGGTCAATCTGGCGCCGGTGTATCCGCATCCGGAGCTTTCGATCAGCATCGCGGCGGCGGCGTTATCCGCATTCGTAATCATCGCCATCAGTTTGCTGGCAGTGATCTTCCGGCGGCAACGGCCTTTTTTTGTAGGATGGTTCTGGTTCCTCGGAACGCTGGTACCGATGATCGGACTGGTGCAGGTCGGCGTGCAGAGCATGGCCGACCGCTATGCTTATATTCCATTGCTGGGAATTTTCGTGATCGTCTGCTGGGGTGGAGCGGATCTCGCCAGAAGATGGCGGGTTCCGACTTCAGTGGTCGTGGTGGGCGTTGCGGCCATCCTGCTGACGCTGGGAATTGCGCTGCATCGGCAGGTGAGTTATTGGAGCGACAACATCACTCTGTGGACTCACACGCTCGAAGTCACCGGGGGAAATTACTCTGCTGAAGATAATATGGCGACCGCTCTAATCGCCCTGGGCCGGGTGGAGGAAGCGATGCCGCACCTGCAGCGGGCGCGATTCCTGCAGCCGGACGACCCTATGGCTGCGCTCAATATCGCGACCTACGACCAGATGCGTGGCAATTATCAGGCGGCGCTCGATGGCTATGCGACAGCAATTCAATTTACGAAGAAGCCGCCCCTGCTGGCGATGGCGCACACCAACAGCGGATATGCGCATTACTCGCTGAAACAATACGACCACGCGAAACAGGACTTCGAAGCGGCGCTGACGCAGCAGCCAGGAAATTCCCCCGCCTATCGCGGGCTGGGCTTGGTGGCGCAGAGAGCCGGCGACATCGCTCAGGCGTCCGCGGACTACGAACGGTCGGTCGAACTGCAACCGACGCCGGTCGGATATCTGCTGCTGGCGCAGGCGCTTGAGATCGGCGGGAAGCCAGAAGCTGCGTGCGCCGCGCAGGAGCAGGCCGCCCGCATGGCTCCGGATCTCAGCGACGATATTGCAACTGTGCGACAGTTATTGGAAAAATAATGGTCATGTTCACGAAACGTCACGCCGCACTCGGCTTCATTTTTATCACCGTGCTGCTCGATATGCTGTCATTCGGCGTGGTGGCGCCGTTGCTGCCCAAGCTGATTTCCGACTTTCTCCATGGCAACACGGCTCGCGCGTCGGAATACATCGGCTTGTTCACGACCACCTGGGCGTTCATGCAGTTCATCTTTGCGCCGGTGCTGGGTCTGCTCTCTGATCGCTTCGGCCGCCGGCCGGTTGTGCTGCTGTCGAACTTCGGATTAGCGCTCGACTACTTTGTCATGGCGCTCGCACCTTCAGTGAGCTGGCTGTTTCTCGGACGTGTGCTTTCGGGACTCACCTCCGCGAGCATTCCCACCGCCACTGCCTATATCAGCGACGTGACGCCCCCGGAAAAGCGCTCCAAAGCGTTTGGCCTGCTGGGCGCGGCTTTCGGTGCCGGCTTCATCCTCGGGCCCGCGATCGGAGGCTGGCTCGGCTTGCATAATCCCCGGCTGCCTTTCTGGGTGGCGGGCGTTGGCAGCCTGATCAATTTCTGCTACGGCGTGTTCGTTTTGCCCGAGTCGCTTCCTCCCGAGAAACGTCAAACCAGTTTGCAGTGGCGGAATGCGAATCCCGTGGGCGCTCTGCGGTTGCTTCGCTCCCATGCCGAATTGCTGGGCCTGGCCACGGTCAATTTCCTGGGATATGTTGTCCACGAAATCTACGTGACCGTTTATGTTCTCTACGTGATTTACCGCTTCGAGTGGAATCCGCGGATGATCGGAATTTCCCTGGCGATGGTCGGCGTTGCGTCTATGGTTTCTTACTCCATCGTCGGGGCGGTGGTGGCGCGATTGGGAGAACGGCGGACGCTGCTCACAGGACTGGCATTCGCGTCGGTGGGATTTGTGATGTTCGGCTGGCCGTCGCCGGTAGTGTTTCTGGCTGCGATTCCGGTAAATTGCCTGTGGTCACTGGCCAGCTCTACTTCGCAGTCGCTGATGACGCAGCGGGTTTCGTCCTCTGAGCAGGGAGAGTTGCAGGGCGCGCTGGCGTCTCTGCGCGGCGTTGCCATGCTGTTTGGACCGGGATTATTTTCGCTGACGTTCGCGTACTTCATCGGCCCGGAGCACCATCTGCCCGGCGCGCCGTGGTATCTAGCTGCGATTCTGATGATGGTTTCGCTGGCCATCGCCTGGAGTGTAGCCAAGGATAAAAACAACGCGATCGACCGTGACAAAACCGGAGTGGACGGCGGACTTACAGCCGCGGAAGTCACGTAGAGTGGCAGTCGACGCGACTATCACTTGCGGGTGCAGTTGCTGGTATCGACAGCGTGCCACTCGCCCTTCTGCTGGAACGAATAGCTGACCGTGAAAGTGTTTGGACCGTTCTTGACGAATTCGAATCTTTCGGAAGGCGCGGCTGAATTTTCCAGCGCCTTACCGTCCCAGACCAGCCTGGAATCCGCAAACCCCGGAGAATAGAACAAGCGTATACCACCCGTCGAGTCCTGGATGACGGATATATACTGCTGCGCTTTCTCGTCCCACCCCCATTCGGAGAGCGCGTGGTAGGAAAACGGCGGACGATCGTCGTGGTGGAACAGAATCCATTTACCGTCCAATGCCGGCTCGAACGAAAGATCGGCCGAGATCGCCTCGCCGGAGCCGGCGAACTTGCCATCGCATGACCAATGCCCGGAAAACCATTGCAGGTCCGCAATGCTTTTGTTGGCCGATGCGGCCTGAGAGTGAGCGGCAATCGGCAGTAATAGGAACAAAGCGAAATAACAGTTCGATTCGATTGACTGGCACGGCCCGCCTCATGATCGCCTCGTTAGAATTAGAAATGGACAAGAGAATGTGACAAGAGAATGGACGAGCGAACGGTGGCAAGGGTAGCACGACGTGTTATGAAGACGGGGACGCCGCGGCAGTGGGCTCAATTTTGCGTACGAATCCGTGCGTCCGGACACCTTCGGCAGGTTTTGCCAGGATGATTCCGGGCACGCTTCGCAGCGGCATTTGCTGCGGCGCGATCGGACACGATTTGCGGTAAGATAGGCGCCACGAGGTGAATGATGGATCCCCACAGCAAGGAGTTCGGCAAGCTTTCCACGTCGCGTCGTTCCTTTCTCAGCCTGACGGCCGCCGCATCCGCCGCGCTTGCATTGCGCATCGTCACCGAACCGATGCTGGCTCATGCCGCACATCCCAATGCCCCGGCGAATGGCATCAAGATTGATGCCAATGAAAACCCGCTGGGGCCCGGGCCTTCGGCGCGCGAGGCACTCACCGCCATTATTCCGCAAGGTGGCCGCTATTCCGACTGGCTCAGCGACGACCTTGTGAAGACGCTTGCGGAAATGGAAGGTCTGAAGCCGGAACAGGTGCGCGTCTTTCCCGGATCGAGCGAGCCTCTGCATTACACGGTGGCCCTTTTCACCTCCCCTCAACGCAGCTTTGTGACCGCCGATCCCGGATACGAAGCCGGCATGTTTGCCGCCCACAGCGTCGGGGCGAAGGTGGTGAAAATTCCGCTCACGAAAAGCTATGCCCATGACGTCAAGGCGATGCTGGCTGCCGGGCCCGACGCAGGCGTGTTTTATATCTGTACTCCCAACAACCCGACGGGCACGCTGACCAGCCATTCCGACGTTGAATATCTGGTCGAAAACAAGCCCAAGGATTCTGTAGTGCTGGTGGATGAAGCGTACATTCATTTTACCGACGCGCCTTCGGTCATCGATCTGGTGAAGGCCGGCAAGGATGTAGTCCTGCTGCGCACCTTCTCGAAGATTTACGGCATGGCAGGATTGCGCTGTGGCGCCGTATTTGGGCGGCCCGACCTTCTGGAGAAGATCGAAAGTCGCGGCGGCTGGAATCCCATGCCCGTCACCGCGCTGGTGGCCGCGTCCGCCAGCCTGAAAGACGCGCAACTTGTGCCGGAGCGCAAGCGCATCAACAGCAGCGTCCGCTCCCAGGTCTTTGCCTGGCTCGACCGCAACGGCTACTCCTACGTTCCCTCCGAAGCGAACTTCTTTATGCTGGACACGAAAAAGCCGGCGAAGCCGACCATTGATGCGATGGCAAAACAGAATGTATTTATTGGACGCATCTGGCCGGCGTGGCCGACGTATACGCGCATCACAATTGGAACCTCGCCCGAGATGGAGCAGTTTCAGGCCGCATGGCAGAAGGTGATGTCGGGCGCGGTTACGGCCAGCGTGGACGCGATTCCAAAATCGCGCCGCCAGAATTTTGACGGCGTCGTGATTCCTGCCTGACGGTGGGTATAGCATCTACTCATGCTGAAAAGATCCGCCGTCTCCGCTAGGCACTTGGAGCCTTCTGTAAAACTCTCCGCCCGAGGCGTGACCCGTCTGCAGGCTCGTCATCCCTGGGTCTATCGCTCGGATATCGTCGGGACGAATGACATTCCTCCCGGCGCGCCGGTACGCGTCCACGATCAGCGCGGCAAATTCCTGGGGACGGCGCTCTACAGTTCGTCGTCGCAGATCGCGATCCGGATGATTTCGCACGGATCGGTCGCCGATCTGCCCGCTCTGGTTGCGGAGCGCATTCGCGCCGCCATCGCCTACCGGAAGGACCTGGTTTCGAACACCGACGCCTACCGCGTTGTCTTCAGCGAAGCCGATTTTCTGCCGGGCCTCATCGTCGATCGTTATAACGATGTTATTTCGCTGCAAATTCTCACCCAGGCCATGGACGCAGCGCCGGTGCGCGAAGCCGTTGTGCAAACGCTGAAAGAGGAATTTCAACCATCGGGAATTGTGGAGCGCGTCGAAGCCCGCATTCGTGAACTTGAGCAATTGCCCGCGCTCGAATCGGGATTGCTCTACGGAGACAAAAGTTCGACCGAAGTCAGAATGAACGGAGTCCGCTTTCACTACGACGGTCTCGAAGGCCAGAAAACCGGAGCGTTTCTCGATCAGCGGGAAAACTACGCGGCCGCGGCGCAATACGCTCACGGAGAAGCGCTCGACGCTTTCTGCTATCAGGGCGGATTTGCGCTTCACCTGGCGGAGAAATGCCCAAGCGTGATCGGGGTGGACAGTTCGCGTCCGGCGCTCGAAATGGCGGATAAGAACGCTGCGCTGAATGGCCGCGAACTGGAATGGATGGAAGGCAATGCGTTTGACCTGCTGCGGGAGTACGCCGCCTCCGGCCGCCACTACGACACCGTCGTTCTCGATCCGCCGGCTTTTGCGAAATCCAAGCGCGACCTGGAGAAAGCTCTTGGCGGATACAAGGAACTCAACCTGCGTGCCCTGAAAATGCTGGGTCCGGGGGGAATCCTCGTGACCTGCTCCTGTTCGTTCCACGTCGGGGCCCAGGAGTTTCTTAAAGTGGTGGCCGCCGCCGCTCAAGACGCCCACAAAAGCGTGCGTGTGATCGAGAGTCGCGGGGCAGCGAAAGATCATCCAGTTCTATTGAATGTGCCGGAAACCAGCTATCTCAATTGCCTGATAATGAGCGTAAGCAACTGAACGCTCTGCCTCGTCCGGCCGGGCAAAGCCCGGCAGATGTAAACTCAGCGGGAGGCGAGAAACAGCGCCCCCGTTCTGTTTGAACATAAAATATCCCGTCATCTGAGCGAAGTGAACACCCTGTGCATTCCTTTCGCTGCAGGCGAGATTCATAGGTTCTTCGCTGCGCTCAGAATGATCGGGCAATAATAAAATGACAATGCAGTAAGAGGAATAAAGCCATGGCAATCCGTTGGGACAAATTCACCGTGAAGGCGCAGGAGGCGATTCAGCGCGCGAACGAGCTCGCCTCGGAGCACGGCAATCCGGAACTCATGCCGCTCCATTTACTGGCCGCGCTGGTCGAAGACCGCGAAGGCATCGTCGCGCCCGTGCTGGAAAAAATCGGCATCGGCCCGCAGGCCGTGCTCAGCGACCTCTACAAAGAAATTGAAAAGTTGCCGAAAGTTTCGGGCAGCAGCGGCGCGAACCAGCCGGGCATGTCGTCACAGATCAATCAGCTTCTGGAAAGGTCTTTCAAGGAAGCCGACACGTTCAAAGACGAATACGTTTCGACCGAGCACATGCTGCTGGCGTTGACCGATCTGAAGCGCGATCCGGCGCAGGAGTTGCTGGCGCGTTACGGCGCGACCCACGACGCCATCCTCAAAGCGCTGATCGCGGTTCGCGGATCGCAGCGTATCACCGATCAGAATCCCGAAGCCAAGTACCAGGCGCTGGAGCGTTATGCCCGCGACCTGACCGAGCAGGCGCGGCGCGGCAAACTCGATCCCGTGATCGGCCGCGACGAAGAAATTCGCCGCGTGGTGCAGGTGCTTTCGCGGCGCACGAAAAATAATCCGGTGCTGATCGGCGAACCGGGCGTGGGCAAGACGGCCATCGTCGAAGGCCTGGCGCAGCGCATCATTTCCGGCGACGTGCCGGAAGCTCTGAAGAACAAGCGCGTGGTCGCGCTCGATCTGGGAGCGATGCTCGCCGGCGCAAAGTATCGCGGCGAGTTCGAAGACCGGCTGAAGGCCGTCCTCAAGGAGATCGAAGATTCCGAGGGCAAGATCATTCTTTTCATCGACGAACTGCACACGCTCATCGGAGCCGGTGCCGCCGTAGGTTCGATCGATGCCTCCAACATGCTGAAGCCGGCGCTCGCCCGCGGAGAACTGCGCGCCATCGGCGCCACCACTCTCAACGAATATCGCAAGTACATCGAGAAAGACGCCGCGCTCGAACGCCGCTTCCAGATCGTGTTTGTGGGCGAGCCGAACGTCGAGGACACGATTGCCATTTTGCGCGGCCTGAAAGAAAAGTACGAAGTGCATCACGGCGTGCGCATCAAGGATTCGGCCATCGTGGCCGCGGCGACGCTCTCGCATCGCTATATATCCGACCGCTTCCTGCCCGACAAAGCCATCGACCTGATCGATGAGGCTGCGTCGTCGCTGCGCATCCAGATCGATTCCATGCCCACTGAAATCGATCAGCTCGAACGGCGCGCCACGCAACTCGAAATCGAAAAGCAGGCGCTGAAAAAGGAAGATGACAACAACTCCAGAGACCGGCTGGCGCACGTCGAGAAGGAACTGGCCGGCATTCGTGAAAAATCGAACGCGCTCAAGGCCAAGTGGAAGCAGGAAAAAGATATGATCGGGACAGCGCGCGCTCTGAAAGAAAAACTCGAGCAGCTAAGAATCGAAGAGGCGGCAGAAGAGCGCAAGGGGAATCTGGAGCGCGTGGCGCAGATCCGGTATGGGCTCATTCGCCAGACAGAGGCGGAGCTGCAGAAAGTCACGTCGCAGATCGACGGGGGAGCGGGCGCGCGTCCTACACGCATGTTGAAAGAAGAGGTCGATGAGGAGGACGTAGCCCACATCGTTTCCAAGTGGACGGGCATTCCAGTTTCCAAAATGCTCGAGGGCGAAGTCAAAAAGCTTGTCAACATGGAAGAGCGGCTTCGCCAGCGCGTCATTGGCCAGAATGAAGCACTGGAAGGCGTAGCCAACGCGATTCGCCGGTCACGCGCGGGATTGAGCGATCCAAAGCGGCCGATCGGTTCCTTTATTTTTCTGGGACCCACCGGCGTGGGCAAAACTGAACTCGCCCGCGCGCTCGCTGAATTTCTTTTTGACGATGAGCGCTCCATGATCCGCATTGATATGTCGGAATACATGGAGAAGCATGCGGTATCGCGTCTGATCGGCGCGCCTCCGGGATACGTCGGCTACGAAGAAGGTGGACAACTCACCGAGCAGGTTCGGCGACATCCCTACGCCGTCATTCTTTTCGATGAAATCGAAAAAGCGCATCCGGATGTGTTCAACATCCTGTTGCAGATCATGGATGACGGCCGTCTCACCGACGGCAAGGGACGCAAGGTGGATTTCAAAAACACAGTCATCATCATGACTTCGAACCTGGGCTCGTCGTACCTGCAGTCGGAAAACATCGGTTCGGCCGATGCGTTCGAGGAGGCCTCGAAGCAGGTGCTGAACGCGCTGCACGGACATTTCAGACCCGAGTTCCTGAATCGCGTGGACGACATCATCATCTTCCATCCGCTGGGCAAAGAGCAGCTGGTGAAGATTGTCGATCTGCGCCTGGAAGACTTGCGCCGCCTGCTTGCCGATCGCAAAATTTCGCTGGAGCTGACGGACACTGCGAAAGAGCTGCTGTTCACCGAAGGATACGATCCAAACTTCGGAGCACGTCCGCTGAAGCGCGCCATTCAGAAACTGGTGCAGGATCCGCTGGCCCTGAAAATTCTGGACGGCGAGGTGCTGCATGGCGATCATGTGGTCGTGGACGCCGACAAAAAAGCGGGCAAGCTGACGTTCCAGGTCAGCAAGCGGGTTGCAGAAAAAGAGCCCGTGAAAGCGAAAAGGTAGCGTGGTTCTGGCGTAAGATGCTTTTGTGTTTGCTCCCTTCTACGCGCTCTATGCGCTGATTGTGGCCATCGCAGTCGTGGTGTGGATTGTGATTAAGAGGCATTCATGAGACTGATGGACGTGTGGGGACGGGCGTCTCGCCCGTCCAGCCGAGCACAGCTCGGCAGCGATGCCGCGTAATGCACATCATTTTCCGGCAGCCGCTCCCAGGGAACGGTCCAGAACGTCGCGAACGCGTCGGCCCAGCGCAGCCAGCCGAAAAGGCTTGTGCAGAAGCACATGTTTGGGATCAAGCACCTGCTGGTTGGACAGCAAATTATTCGAATACCCTGACATGAACACCACTCTGATTCCGGGGCGAACGCTCATCATCCGTTCCGACAGCTCGCGCCCGCTCATGATCGGCATGATCAAGTCGGTCAGCAGGAGATCGATGGGACGATCGTACTGCTCCGCCACCTGGAGAGCCTCTGGTCCTCCTTTGGCGGTGAGCACGGTGTAGCCGTTCTCGCGGAGATACTCTGCCGCGGAGTCGCGGACACTATCCTCATCTTCCGCAAGAAGGATCGTCTCCGTTCCGAGGATCGGCTGCTCCTGTTGTTCTCGATCCTGTGCCTGAAGTTCCCCTTCCACCGATGGAAAATAGATCTTGAAAGTCGTACCCATGTTGGGTTCGCTCTGAACGAAGATATGACCGGCGCTCTGCTTAACGATACCGAACACAATGGCAAGCCCAAGTCCGGTGCCTTTGCCCTGCTCTTTTGTGGTGAAGAAGGGCTCAAAGACGTGCGACTTTGTCTCCGCGCTCATGCCGCAACCGTTGTCGCTCACCGCCACCATGACGTATCTCCCGCCTTTGGATTGGTCAGAGAGATGACAATCAGCGGCGTCGAGTTCGGCGTTGCCGGTCTCGATGGTAAGTCGGCCGCGACCCGAGATGGCGTCCCGCGCATTGATGATCAGGTTCATGAGCACCTGCTGGACCTGGCTTGGATCCGCTCTTACTCGCCCAATATCGCCGCCCGCAGTAAATTGCAGCTCAATGTTTTCCGGGATCAGGCGCTTCAGCATTTTGATCTGTTCCACGATCAGCGTGTTCAGGTCGAGCACCTTGAGAGAGAGTACCTGCTTGCGGCTGAAGGTCAGCAGGCCTTCGGTCAGGGACGATCCTCGCTCGGTCGCTTTCACGATTTCGCCGGCGTATCGGCGGGTCGCCTCATCCGGTAATTTCTTGTCGAGCAGTTCCGCATAGCTGCTGATGGCCATCAGGATATTGTTGAAGTCATGCGCTACACCACCAGCGAGCCGGCCGACCGCTTCGATCTTCTGCATCTGCCGCAGTTGTTGTTCCAACTCGCGGCGGCCCGAAATGTCCTCGACCGTCCCCTCGAAATAGAGAGTCTGGCCGCGCGAGTCGCGTACGACACGGGCATTCTTCGAAACCCAGATGATCTTTCCATCCTTGCGATAGGCTTCGTATTCAAAATTCTGCACGACACCACGCTCTTCAATGGTTTTAGTGAATTCGGCGTGCATCTCGGGTTTCACGTATTCCTGGGTCCATATCTCTTCGCGGGTGCTGATCAGCTCTTGCGGTGAATCAAAACCGAGCATACGGGCGAGGGCGGGATTGGCGGAAATGTACTTGCCATCCGGAGTCGTTTGATAGATACCCTGGACAGTGTTTTCAAAGATTGTCCGATACTTTTCTTCCGCCTTCCGCAAGGCTTCTTCCGCGCACTTTTGCTCTGTGATGTCCGCCATGAATCCGAGAATTCCCTTAACCCTGCGACTCGCGTCTCGGATTGGAGCCGCGGAGAGGCTGATCGTAACCAATGAGCCGTTCCGCCTCCGGCGAAGCACTTCGATTCCTCGCAGGGTTTCGCCCGACAACAGCCGGGTGTGCATGGCGGCGGCTTCTGCCCGTAGATGGTCCGGAATAATAGGAATAGGTTGGCTGATTACCTCGTCCTCATTCCAACCAAATAGCGCTTCTGCCGCCGGATTCCACATGGTCACGCGGCTTTCGGTGTCGACGGCAATGATGGGCACGGGGGAAGCGTAGATGCTGGTCTCGCTCGCCCGGCGCAGAGCTTCTTCGGCAAGCTTCTGGGCGGTTATATCCCGTGCAATGGAAGATGCGCCGATGAGGGTTCGATCTGAATCCAGAACCGGCGATACGGTCAGGGATACATGAATCAGCCTGCCGTTCTTGGCCATCCTGATGGTTTCGAAATTCTCGATCGGGCGGCCGGTCTCCAGCTCTTCGATAATCTTTTGAATTTCGTGGGAACGACCCGCGGGGGCGAGGACGGAGATGTGCTGGCCAATGGCCTCGCTCGCAGAATAGCCATACATCAGCTCGGCGCCGCGGTTCCAACTCGTAATTCGGCAATTCAGATCCTTGCCGATGATTGCATCCTGTGAGGATTCGACAATCGCCGCCAGGCGCACAACTATTTCCTCGGCACGGCGACGGGCCGTAATGTCGCGGACATAGACCGTATAAGAGGTTTGTTTCTCGATGACGATCTGGGTGACGGTGAGTTCGGCGGGAAATTCGCTGCCATCGGCGCGCAAGCAGCCGGTTTCGATGCGATTGCCGATAATGTCGACGCTGCCGGGTGCGACAGCAGTGAAGAAATCGCGGCGCAGACGATCTTGCGACCCCGGAGGCAGGATCGTCTGCACCACATCCTTGCCGACGGCTTCCGATCTTGCGACGCGGAAGGTTCTCTCCGCCGCGGGGTTGAAATCGGTGATCTTGCCACCGGCATCGGCGCAGATGACGCAATCCAGAGCAAAGTCCAGGAGAGACTGCCGGCGAGCCTCGCTCTCGTGGAGAGCTTGTTGAGCTCGCAACAGATCGCCGGAGTCTGGTTTGAATCTCATCGTGGGTCTCGTCGTGGGTCTCGCCGCAAATATGGTGTCAGCCGGTTGCCCGGGTGAATGCCGCGTCTCTTCGACGGCTCATCCGTCGTATCACTTATTCTCCGAGCAACTCATGAATCTTGCCTTTGAGTGTCTCGAGGCGGAAAGGCTTCCGCAGGATGGCGTCGGCCGGAAGAGCACTCGCGCGCGAAGACTGCGCTGCATCGGTATCTCCGGACATGTAGAGGACCTTGAGGCCGGGGTGAAGATCGAGCAACTTCTCTGCTACCTGGCGGCCGGTCATCCGGGGCATCACGATATCCGTAACCAGGACGTCGACGCGCGAGCGGTTCTGCTGCACGAGGTGAATCGCTTCATCGCCCGTCCTTGCCTGCAGGACCTTGAAGCCCTCCATTTTCAGAAACTCAGAAGTTGGTATGCGTACCGCGTCATCGTCTTCGACAACCAGAACGGTGCGGGCGACGGGCACAGTCCGTGGAGAACTGCCCTTAAAATCTTTTTGGGCCTCTTGTTTAAGCGCGGGGAAATAAATGGTAAAGCTGTTGCCTTTTCCGGGTTCGGTGAAAAACCGCACATATCCCCCGGCATTCTTGACGATTCCACGAACTGCCGCGAGCGACAGATTGATTCTGGCATCCTGATCGCGGCCGCCAACAGGTTCTTCGGTCGTGCCGTCGTAACCGGTGTCGTCGATGGCGAGCATCACATACTTGCCGGGCCGCTCGATCTCGCCCAGGCCAGCGGATTCTTTGTTCAGATCCACCAGCTTTGTGCTTGCCGTGAGCTTTCCAACCTTGGCCATTCCGTTGCGCGCATTGATTGCAAGACCGATCACCACCTGCTCGATTTCAGCGGGATCGGCATTGACCATCGGGATGGCGGGATCGAGATTGTAAACAAACGCGACGTGCTCGCCGGCTAACTGCTCAAGCAGGCTGCTGATATCCGTCAGTATCTTATTCAGATCCAGGGGTCGAGGCGAGGCGGCCTGTTTGCGGCTTATGGCCAGGAGCCTCTGGACTAGAGCGGTGGCTCGTCCGGCATTACTCAGTACTTGTTCAAGACTTTTCCGCTGCGACGCTGAGGCCTTCTTCATCTCCAGCTCGGCGTAGCTGGTGATCGCCATCATCATGTTGTTAAATTGGTTGGCGGTGGCCCGAGTTATCTCATTGATTAACTCAGTCTTCTGCACGAGTAAGAGAGCCTTTAGATCTGCGTGTAACTCGGGGCTGCTGTTCGTCGACTTGCCGGTCAGGAGGTCTGCCATCACACACGCTTCCCCAGTATGGCTCTGTTCATGATTAGTTCCCGCTTACGATACTTGGCTTCCGCGTAGCCTCACAACTTACGGTGGTAATCCGTTATTGAGTATTACCGCGCTTCCTGCCATCTGTCTGTTTTCCAGAAATTGAAATCTTGTTATTGGACAATCCATGCGGTTACCGCAGTTGACGTGGCTTGTTATCAATGCTTTCGGATTCCGTGGATTTGGAGTCCGGCGTGCGTGTATGACCGCATGGCAGACAAAGTCCTTATCATCGACGATGACGAACAGTTGGTAGATGCGTATCGGGAGTATCTCGCGGCAGGCGGGTATGAAGTAGACTGCGCGCAAGAACTGGAAGAAGCGCAAACCCTGTTGGCGCATTTTTCCTATTCCGTTGTAATCACGGATCTCCGGCTGAGCAAACTCGCGTTTGGCGGACTAGAAGTAGTCAAGCACATCCGCGAACATTCCTTGCCAACCCGCGTCATTGTGTTGACCGCCTATGGCTGGCCGGAACTTAAGGCAGAGGCATCGGCATCCGGAGCGGACGTCTTTCTTCGAAAACCGACGCGGTTGAAAGACCTGGAAAAAGCGGTGGTGCAGTTAGCAGGAGCCAATACATCAGGAGCCAGAGCATGAGGAAGTCTATTCTCGAAACTATTCTCGATCCGTTTGAGCTGTCCGTTCGCTTTCAGCCTATTTTTCAGATCCGGGGCGGAGCAGGAGAGGTCCATAGTGTCGAAGCCCTGGTTCGCGGACCTCGAGGAACAAAATTTGAAAGAGCGGACATTCTGTTTGATTATGTCCGGCGCAAAAGAGCGGAGGCGGCAGTCGATCAAAGTTGCATCACCGCGATCTGCGATGAGGCCAAGGGCTTGCCGTCGGGAGTGCGTATCAACGTCAATGTGCACGCCTCGACCCTCGGCTACAATTCCGACTTCGTTGACTTCTTCCGGCGACACTTACAAAAGCAGTCGCTGGACCCGGAACGGTTCACGATCGAACTTGTGGAGCACGCTCCCACCTGCAACATTTCCGAACTGATGACCAGCGTCGCGAAGCTACGCGGCTGTGGCGTACGTATCGCACTCGACGATGTGGGGCTGGGTCAATCCAACTATCGCATGATGCTGGATTGCCATCCCGAGTTCTTCAAACTGGACGCGTACTTCGTGCACGATTTGACCACCGACCCAAAACGGCGCGCCGTGGTGGCGTCGCTGGTAGCGTTGGCGAAAGCTCTGAACAGCTCGGTGGTAGCGGAAGGCGTGGCCGCGAACGACGACCTTTTGCAGTTGGAGGCGATGGGCGTTGAGTTTGCCCAGGCGAATCTCCTGTGCCCGGCCGTTTCACTGAAAAAATTGCTGTCGACCGGTTATTTTGACGATCCGGTTTACGGCACGGTCCCTCCGCCGGCAATAGGCAAGCACACCCTACACAATTTCGAACAGCGCCGGGCAGCTTTGAGCATGGCGGCGGGAGCCGGCATCTACACCTGAGGAAATTCGTGGAAAGTCGCTAGTCGTTAGTCGTTCGCAAACATTAGACGTCTGCAGCGATTTCCGAACGACCAGCGACTAGCGACCAACGACGCCGCTGAGGTGAGGCCGCTGGTTCTGGGCGCTAGTTCGGAACCCGGACGGTTCGGATGCCGAAAGTCTTCATCTTGTTGTAAAGTGTGCTTTTGCTCAGCCCGAGTCGAACCGCGGCACGAGCCACGCTGCCGCGCTCTGCGTCCAATGCTTTTTGTATGTGCATGCTCTGAATCTCGCGGAACGTGAGCTGCGACTCTCCACTCACCTCGACTTCGCCTTTGAACTCGAGATGCAGGTCCTGGGGGCGAATGGTCTCGCCAGAGGCCAGCAGGACCGATCGCTCGATTACGTTCCTCAGTTCACGAATGTTACCGGGCCAGGAGTAGGCGGTCATGGTTTCGATGGTCTGATCGGAAAGCGTAAGATGCAGCCGACCCAGATCGCCGGCAATGCGTTCGAAAAAATACCGCGTCAGGATTGGGATATCTTCTAGTCTTTCCCGAAGCGGAGGCACGCGAATCACGACCGTGCTGACGCGAAAGTACAGATCGCTGCGAAATTTCTTCTCTCGAACCAGCTGGGCCAGATCCTCGTGACTGGCCGCAATGAGCCGCACATCCAGTTGGCGCTCCTGGATATCACCCAACCGCCGGAACCGTTTCTCTTCCAGAATCTTAAGCAGCTTGGGCTGGATTTGCAGATCCATATCGCCGATTTCGTCGAGAAATACAGTGCCCCGCTGCGCCACTTCCAACAGTCCCATCTTGCGCTGAAGCGCTCCCGTAAATGCGCCCGCTTCGTGCCCGAAAAGCTCCGTCTCCAGAAGCTCGCGCCCGAAGCCGGCACAGTTCAGATCGACAAATGGCTCGTCCGCTCTCTGGCTTTGATCGTGCAACCATTTGGCCAGCACGCCCTTGCCAGAGCCGGTTTCGCCCGCGATCAAGACTGGACAATGGCTCAGACTTATTCTCTCCGCCTGTTCCGCCACCTGCCGGATGGCTGCGCTCGTGCCGAGAAACGGATCGACGCTCTCTCTTATTTCGCGCGCTTTCCCCGCGAGCTGTTTCTGAAGGTTGCGCTGATTCTTGAGCGCCCGTTCCAGCACCACAGCAATTGCAGCCATTTCCACCGGCTTGGTTAAAAACTGGTCCGCCCCTTCCTTGATCGCCTGTACTGCCAGCGGAATGCTTCCGTTACCGGTAAGCACAATCAGGGGCACGCCGGGGTTCGATTGCCGTAAGTGCGGCAACAGATCGAGCGCGGTCCCGTCGGGCAACGAATAGTCCAGGATGGCCGCGTCGGGAGACGAGTTCCGGAAGGCCTCTTTGATGCCGGCACAGTCGCTTGCTTCGATGACGTCGTAGTCGAGCGATCCCAGGAATTCTGCGAGGGCGCCGCGAATCGCGTCGTCATCCTCGCCGACGATTATCCGTTTTCTTGGCATGATTGAATCGTGCCCGCTCCGGTAGCGTTCCTTGTCGCGAACAGTCGCATCGGCGGTGCTGGAAGGCCTGAGTCTTTGACAGAATCTAGCGTGGAAGTAATAGTGTGACAAATCACCTTGGTAATCTGAGGTTTCCCAAAGACAATTACGGCACGCACATCACCATCGAACCGAGCACTTTTGTAACTGGCTGCCTGGTCGTTTTTGTGCGAGGCTGGCACTCATCTCGCAGAGAACTTGGTGAAGCATGCTGCGCTGGTCAAGCCAGTCCATCACCGGAACCATTCTGGTCGCCGACGACGAAGAGTCGAATCGGGAGTTATTGGAAGAGTTGCTGTCCCGCGAGGGATTTGAAGTCATTACCGCCCCTGACGGCGTGACCGCCCTGCAAGAGCTGAATCGAGTACAAGCGGATCTGGTTCTCCTTGATGTGCTGATGCCTCGCATGAGCGGGCTGGATGCCTGTGAAAAGATCAAGGCGAATCCGGAAACATATCTAATCCCCGTCATCCTGATCACTTCACTTTCCGAGAAGCAGGATCGGATCAAGGGAATCCGAGTGGGTGCGGATGACTTCCTCAGCCGGCCCGTGGATCGAACCGAATTGCTGGCTCGCGTCCGATCGCTCTTGACGCTCAAGCAACGGACGGACGAACTGGAGCGCGCTGAGTCCGTTCTCTTCACGCTGGCCCGCAGCATCGAAGGCAAAGACCCGTACACGCATGGCCACTGCGAGCGCCTGGCCAATTACTCCGCACGCCTGGGTCACCATCTCGGACTTCCCGAGGAACAAATCACGGCCCTCCGGCGTGGAGGGGTAGTCCATGACATTGGCAAGATTGCCGTGCCAGATTCGATTTTGTTGAAACCCACGAAGCTCTCGGAAGAAGAATGGAAGATGATGCGGGTGCATCCGATCGTCGGCGAGCGTATTTGTTCGCCGCTGAAGTCGTTTCGATCGGTGCTCCCCATCATCCGCCATCATCACGAGAAATTCGATGGGTCGGGATACCCGGACGGCCTCCGAGGCGAGTCGATTCCGATCACCGCGAGGGTGCTGCAGATTGTTGACGTCTATGACGCGCTCACAACGGAGAGACCTTACAAACACGCCTTTTCGATCACCGATGCGCTGCAGACGATGAAGGAAGAGGTAGGCAGAGGATGGTGGGATCCGGCGATTTTCGAGCGGCTCGAGCAATTAGCGCGTGAGGGAAGTTTGGATTTGGCATCGCGCGCTGCGGCCGCCGGGGGCTAGAAGCCCGCTTCTTTGTCGGCTCTTCTCAAACGATTAAGTGAGATCCAGTATCAAAGGCGGACGGAGGTTGGGAGGTCTGTGAGAACACTAACCAGTGTGGGAAATTGGGTGTCGAAAAGCCGGTGGCGCCCTTATCTTCTTTTCTTGCTGCTCCTGATCGTGCCAATCGCCCTCTTCGCTTACTCGGCGAGCCGGGTGCTGAAGCACCAGACCGAGACGCAAGCCACTACCGAGAGCGTCCAGAACGCCCGCGTCTCGGCCGCTTTAGTGGACGAACATTTTCGGCAAAGCACAGCCTTTCTTGAATCGATTGCCACGCGGCGAACCCTCGCCGAAGCCTGGACCAAAGGAAATCTGGATCTGGTTGCATGGCATTTGCAGAGTGCCAGATCGCTTTGCTCTGACTGTTCCTTTCTTGGCATCTACGATCTTACGGGCACGATGCGCGCGATCGATCCGCCTCAACCTGCTTTGCTTGGCAAGAACTTTGCGAACCGTGATTGGTATAAAGGATGGTCCCGCGAACAGAGACCCTACGTCTCGGAAATGTATCGGAGCGCGATTCCTCCGTATCGACTGATTGTTGCCATTGCCGTTCCTGTGCGCGATGAGAAAGGCAACCCCGTTGCCATCCTCGTAAGCGCGGATGCTCTCGATGTGCTCAGCCAGCGATTGCTGGCGACGAAACTGGAACATGGATGGACCATCCGGCTCGTGGACCAGAACGGGCAGATGCCCGCACTCGGAAGCCCCGCAATCGGAAACATGAATCCTGAGATCGCTGCGGTTTTGGATGGCGATAAAACGGAAAGGAAATTTCAGACGTGGCCGGGCGACACCGCAGGCGCCCGGCGCGATGGCGAAGCCCGCTTTACCAGTTATGAGCCGGCAGGCCAATCGGGCTGGGGAGTTCTCGTGGAACAGCCGGCCAACGTGCTACGGCAAGGGCTGTGGGAGGTGGAAAAGCGCGTGTGGCTTCTGGGCCTCGCATTCCTGGCGCTGGGACTGGGGTTCAGCGCGTTTATGGGATCGCTGTATTCACAGCTGGAAACGGGCAACCGATTCATCAAACTGTCGGTCGACATGTTTTGCATTATCGGGTTCGACGGATTCTTCAAGAGCCTGAATCCGAGCTGGGAAAAAACGCTGGGCTTCACTGCGGACGAACTCATGGCCAAGCCCCGGATTGAATATATTCATCCGGAAGACCGCGCGGCAACGATGTCGGAGACCGACCGTCTGCAACGCGGCGAAGTAACTCTGGCTTTCGAAAACCGATACCTGTGCAAGGACGGTTCGTACAAATGGCTCCTGTGGAATGCAGTTTCGGCGCCTGGACGACAGGTCGTCTACGCGGTCGCGCGCGATATAACGGGACGAAAGGGAGCGGAAGCGAGAGTGCGCGAGAGCGAAGAGCGCTACCGGAAGTTATTCGACCTGAATCCACAGCCCACCTGGATTTACGACCGCGAGACGCTTCGCTTCCTGGCAGTGAATGAGTCTGCGCTCGGAAGATATGGATATTCCCGCGACGAGTTCCTTTCGATGACCATCCAGGACATTCGGCCGCCGGAAGATGTTGCTTCCGTCTTGAAGAGCATTGCCGCGCTACACGCGGAGCAAACTCAATATGGGGTTTGGCGGCACCGAAAGAAGGATAGCAGCATAATTTTTGTTGAAATCACGTCGTATTCGTTCGTGTTTTCCGGGCGCCCCGCCGACTTTGTCATCGCGGTTGACGTCACCGAGCGGCAGCACGCCGAAGAGGAACGCAAGGAATTCACGGAACGACTGGAAGCAGCGAATCACGAACTTGAAATCCGCAATCGTGAAGTGGAACGTGCCACTCGATTGAAGAGCAAATTCCTCGCCAGCATGAGCCACGAGTTGCGAACTCCGCTGAATGCGATTGTCGGATTTTCAGAACTGCTGGCCGATGGAACTCCGGGCGAACTGAACGCCAAACAAAAACGCTTTGTGGGCCACATCAGGCAGGGGTCGGTTCACCTGCTCCAGCTGATCAACGATATTCTCGATCTCTCAAAGATCGAAGCTGGACAGCTCGAACTTCGCTGCGAGGACTTCGTCGTCGGCAATGCTCTGCCCGAAGTTCTTTCGACAATTCGTCCCCTCGCCATGGCCAAGAATATTGAGGTGCAACAGAAGCTGGAAACAGATCGGCCCGTCTATGCCGATCGGGTCCGTTTCAAACAGGTTCTGTATAACCTGCTCAGCAATGCGGTCAAGTTCACACCGAAAGACGGCCACATCGAAATTCGATGTTACGACGAAGCAGGAGCGGTTGCCTTGTCGGTGACCGACACCGGCATAGGCATCCGCGCCGCGGATCAGGAGATGGTCTTCGAAGAATTCCGGCAAGTCGAAGGGAGTGCCGGAGCAACCCAGGAAGGCACCGGGCTCGGGCTCGCCATAACCAGGCGTCTGGTGGAGCAACAAGGAGGCAAGATCTGGCTGGAGAGCGAACCCGGCAAGGGGAGCCGTTTCACGTTCACGCTGCCGCACGGGGGTGCGACGCTTGTCGCCTCGGAGAAGGAGAAGTGGCCCGCCGCTTCCACCGTGGCGACTGAAAACGCCCGCCGGCCACTGGTTCTGATCGTAGACGACGAAGTCCCAGCCCGCGAGCTTCTGGCGAGCTACCTGGAGACGGATTATCGGGTCGCGCTCGCGGATTCAGGAGCAGAAGCCGTGAAGAAAGCCCAGGAACTGCTCCCCGATGCAATTACTCTCGATGTCCTGATGCCCGGCGGGAGTGGCTTCGAGACCCTGATGGCACTCAAAGCGGCGGCCGCGACCACGGACATTCCCGTCATCATCGTCTCGATCGTGGACCAGCAAAAGGTTGGGTTCGCCCTGGGAGCGACGGACTACCTCCTCAAACCAATCCATCAGCCCACGCTGTTGGCGGCGATTCGCAAGCACGTTGCGCCTCGAACGGGCGATGGGACGGGCGAGGACGCCTCGATCCTTCTTGTCGACGACGATCCGCGAACCTTGGAACTGGTGGACGAAAGTTTGCGCGCGGCCGGGTATGCAACACAGAGCGTCCAAAGTGGCGCCCGCGCTCTGGAAGTGCTCAAGTCAAAATCTGTGGGCGCTGTGTTGCTTGATCTGCTCATGCCCGACATGGATGGGTTTCAGGTGATTCGCCACGTTCGCCAGGAGCCGGGCTTGCGGGACCTGCCGATTCTGGTAATGACCGCCAAGAATCTGACCAAAGACGAAATTGAGTTTCTCAGCCGCGACACGCAAGGGTTCCTGCAAAAGAGCGGATCATGGCAGCAACAGCTCACGGCTGAAGTGGCCAGGGTCCTCCAACGTCGCAGTCTGACGAAGTCCGCGGGGCAGTCATGAGAGTGCAGTCATGAAAAGAGTGCTGATTGCCGAGGATAATGCCGTCAACAGGGAGCTTCTCAGAGAATTGCTCGAGGTGCGCGGCTACGAAGTGACCGAAGCCTGCGATGGCGAGGAAGCGCTGGAGATGGTCGAACAAACGCGCCCCGACATTCTGCTTCTGGATCTCGGGATGCCAAAACTGGACGGGTTCGGCGTGGTGCGAAAGGTACGTGAGAATCCACGACTAGTGGATTTGCCGGTGCTGGCCGTCACCGCTTATGCCATGCGAGGGGACCGGGAAGAGGTTCTAAAAGCAGGCTTCGACGGATATCTGTCAAAGCCCATCAATGCGACCGCCCTGGCCGAGGAAATGGGTCGTCTTCTCGGCGACTGATTTTGCCTTCGACTTTTTCAAACTAAAACGTGAGCGAGGGTGCCCCATCCTTGCGCGTTCTGTGCGCAAGGGTGGGATTCCACGGCGCCGTCCCTCTTGGGATTCTGGCAGATTCCGCTGCTCACGTAGGGGCGGACGCATTCGTCCGCCCAGCTCTACACAAAATGTCGCCTGACCTATTTCGAGATCCAGTCGGGCCTTTCCCCTTCTGCGATGAACTCTCGAAGCGCCGCCACGCTCTGGGCGCTCATCTTCGTGAACTGAATTCCCTGACGACATTCCGTTGCCCAGATCACTACGCCAAAAGTTTCGACCAGCGCGCCTGAGGTGGGCAACCGGAACGATATATGAACAATGTCCTTCGCCTTAAGGCCAGAAGCCTCAATCTGAATTCCGCCTTGACTGAGATTCCAGCTGGTGCCGTGGATAACTTTGGAGTCGACATCGCAGACCACGTCGGTCTGCAGCGGAACTCGGGCACTCCGCCGGCGGTTCTCAAACAACGACCCCCGCACGGCCCGGAACAACCCGCCCAGCTTTTGCCGGTCGACCGGCTTTTGCAGGAAGAAAGTTGCTCCCATCGCAAATACCTGCTGCATGGTCTCTCTTTCGTCACGGCCTGTCACGATCACAATCGGAGTGCCCTTGTTCCAGGAAGATCCCCGGACGCAGCGGGCGAGATCGAAGCCCGTCATTTTGGGCATTTCGAGATCCAGGAAAATCCCGTCATATTTCTCCCGGTTGATCAGATCGGCCGCTGTCCTGCCGTCGCTGATGGGGCGAACGTTGGCTTTGAGGGAACTGAAAACCTCGTCCATCAGTTCCAGGCTCGGCAAATCATCTTCCACAACAAGAAGTTTCAGTGACGACATTGGCGCTATTCCTCATTTCTATAGCTTGGTGCACGTGTGGGGACGGGCGACTCGCCCGTCCAGCCCGGCGCCGGAGTTTGGCCCGGCGGTCCCAGGGGTCCGACGGAGACGAGGAGAATCCGACGGGTTCTTGAGACCCCTGGGCGCCAGGCGACCACCGGGGCGAGTGGTTTCGTTTGCTAACACATGTCTCCAAATGGCGAAGGCAGCAGTTTGAGCCACCAATCCCACGCGCTTAGAATCCATTTGTGATTGGTCAGTATCACAGTCTGTCTCCTAGTTACTATTTCTGAGCTTCATGCGCTGCTCTCCGACGTGCTGAAATCGAATCTTCGGGGAAGGGCTTTTTCCGGGCCGCGGCGCAGGTGAAAGGGCTCGCGTTGGCGAACCCGCGGCACCGATATCGGGACGGCAGCGGTTCTCCCGGAACACGCCAGATCAAACGGGCGCTGGTGGTTGAGAGCCCGGGCAACATTCAAAAGCGCTCGTGAACCGCAGGCGTGGCAGTTGGCGTGCGCTGTCGTTATGTTTTCGCAGTCGAGGCAAAGCGTGGCTTGCCGGAGCGGAACCAGGCTGAGATTAGAGGTTTTCACTTCCGACCTCCAGCTTCCGCCTGCTGAGCATTTTCGAAGCTCGATCATCCCGCTCTTTCATGTTGAGAGCCTGCATGGGGGGATCGGCAATTCCGAACCCCACCAGATTTGGGTTAAACCGCGTTCGCAAGCTCGCATAGTTGGCATGCTGTGACGGCTCAAAGGGAGTAGCAGGTCGGGGCGCATTTGCAGCAGACGATTGTGGCTTCCACATGCCATGACAGAAGCAATTAGCGAACCACGGCCCGGTTTTGATTGTTCGCAACCACTTAGACCGTCTACGACACCGGGAGTGTCTGAAAAGGCATGTTCTGATTTTGGAACTCGAACTCTGGTACGACGGAGAAGCGGCAAACGATAAGCGATAAACGAGACCCCTGATTACCGTCGTACTCTTAGCGCAGTTACCTGTTTCTTCTGGCCGAAGCAGAGCTCTTGTTCTCCACCATATCCCCACTGAAGTGGCGTTATCTCTCTTGGGTCTGGCCAGGGTCTGGGAGTGGGAGAGCCCGCGCCAGGTTGCGGTAATATGCTGGCAGCGCTCCGACCGCAGCATGTCCTCATTTCGCATTGGTGAATGTGGCAGTGCCGGCTTGCTGCTGGTGAGTGTGTTGCAGGAAAGGGGCCCCTGTCACGCACGTAAGCGCTAAGGCGTGCGTATGACAGTTCGTAGTTTCAGCGGTACCCTCATCGTCGCGATTTGCCGCCACGCACTTGTTGCAGCCGACGAAGCCCCACCGCGGCGTCTAAGCGAAGTCGCTATCAGTGTCACCTCCCTATTTTTCTTTGCAAATGCGTTCTCTCCAAATGCGGGCATGGGAGTAAGCCGTTTCAGGTCGCGCGAGAGTCGTTCTTCCAGGGGAAAGGGAGCCAATGGGGAGCACTGGGCCAAAGAAAGCTAGGATTGGGGCCACGAAGCAGTTTTCCGATTCTGATCTTGTTCAAAAGTGCCTTAAGGGCGACGAGGCCGCATGGGCGGCTCTTATCGGGAAATATAAGAATCTGATCTTTTCGATTCCGATGCGCTACGGCTTCTCCGAAGAGGATTCGGCCGATATTTTTCAAGCGGTCTGCATCGACCTCTTGACGGAGTTGCCTCGTCTTCGCGAGCCGAATGCCTTGGCAGGCTGGCTGATTCAAGTCGCGCGAAACAAATGCTTCCATCGAAAACAGAGCCAACAAAACCAGAGGTCAGAGGCAAGATTGCAGGAGGACGTGCGGGAAGAAGTGCAGGAAAGAGTTCAGGGAAAAGTTCAGGAAATTAACCATCCCCACTTCCACGCCTCGCCGGAGGAACCCGAGCGTTTGCTGGAGCAACTCGAGCAGGAGCGGGTTCTGCGCGAAGCTATGCTGGTTTTGTCCCCGCGCTGTCGCCAACTTGTGCATATGTTGTTTTTTGAAATGCCGGCGCGTCCCTATGAACAAGTTGCGAAAGAACTGGATCTAGCTATCGGTTCCATTGGTTTTATCCGCAGGCGCTGCCTGGACAAGCTACGGCTCCGCTTAGAGCAGTCAGGCTTCTACTTATCGTGACGACTATCGGCCGAGGCGCCCACATCTCGCAAAATGAGTTGTTGGGCCATCTGCCTCCACTCAAAGGGAAGACCACACAGGTCAAGTTCCTGGCCCAACATCCTGAACTGCTGAAGGCAGAGGTTGTTTCTTGGCTCGCGGACGCAGTCCGTGAACAGGCAAAGACAAAGATCGACACTGCCCGAGCCATCATGCTCGCCGAATTCGCCGTAACCATCGCCCACAAGCTGGGAGACCAGGCAGCCCTCGGGCAAAGTTTTCGCGCCATGGGCAATGCGTTCTACGTCTCGGGTAAGAACAGGTCTGCCGTCAAATATCATGAAAAGGCGTGCCGGATTTTCATCGAATTGCACAGCACCACGGAACTTGGCCGAACCTTAAACGCCTCCATACAACCTCTGATTCTGGCCGGACAGTACGACCACGCATTCTCCGCAGTCGAGCAGGCGCGCCAGATCTTCGCCGCCGAAGGAAATCACTGGCGCCTGGCACGAGTGGAACTGAACGCCGGCAACATCTTCCATCGGCAGGACCGATTGGCGGAGGCCCTCGAATGTTACCAGCGGGCCCACCGCTATTTTCTTGCGAATCCGAAACAGGATCCGGAGGCGCTGGCCGTAGCTCTGCATAACGTCGCCATGTGCCTCGTCGGATTAAACGATTTTCCCAGAGCCCTCGCCACCTACGAAGAGGCACGGCGGTTCGCGCTGGAACATGGCATGCAAGTGCTGGTCGGGCAGGCGGATTACAACATTGCATCGCTTCACTATTTCCGTGGTGAGCACAGCCGCGCGGTCGAGATGTTGCGCTCGACTCTCGAGACTTGCCGCAAAGCCAACGATCAATACCATGTTGCGCTATGCCATCTTGATTTGTCGGAAATCCACCTCGAACTGAATCAGCCGAAACAGGCAGAGGAGATGGCGCAGGAAGCTGCTGCAGCCTTCGAGCGCCTGGGCATGGGTTATGAAGGCGGCAAATCTTTGGCGAATCTGGCCCTGGCCATGTGGCAACAGGGCAAAGCGAAGCCTGCGTTGGAGCTATTCGCAAGAGCCCGGAAAATGTTTGGCAAGGAAGGCAACCGCATATGGGCATCCCGGATCGACCTTTATACTGCGATCATTTTTCTCAACCAGGGCCGGAACAGCGAGGCGAGGCGCCTCGGCCTCGCCGCCCTGAAAATATTCCGCGCATCCAAATCCAAGGTTCCTCACAACCTGATCCTCTGCCGTCTACTTCTCGCAGACTTGTATTTGCGGACGGGGAAACCAGCTTTCGCGTCCCTGCACTGCAAAGCCGCTTTGAAGCATCTGCATGCGCTCGAACTTCCGGTTCTAAGTTGTCAAGCCCAGCACCTCATGGGCCGGATTCATATGGCGGCAGGCAGCCAGACGCAAGCTTACGACTGTTATCAAAAAGCCCGAAAGATTATGGAAGCACTGCGCAGCGGTCTTAATCGGGAAGAACTCAAAATTTCCTTCATGAAAAACAGGTTGGAAATCTACGAGGAACTGGTGGAGCTATGCCTGGAGCAACAGCCCGGCCCACAGCGACCGGAGGAAGCGTTCGAATACATCGAACAATCGAAGTCCCGAAGTTTGCGGGACTTGATGTTCAAATCAAGATCCGAGTTTCAGTTAGCCCCTAATCTGGATACTGAGCTCCGGCGCAAGCTGCAAGATCTTCGGGCGGAGATTCACTGGTACTCCCACAGCTACGAAACGGAACAGCTTCGCGGCGCCCAGAGTTCTCCCGAGCGCCTGGCTCAAATCCAGGCTGAGATAAGGAAGCGCGAAGCCGAAGTCCTGCGTGTTGTCCGCGAGATGCCATTTTCTGTAGCTGAATCCGCGGGCCTGGTTTCACCGAAGGCGGCTACGGCGGAGGAAATTCGCGCCAACCTTTCTCCCGGCTCCACACTGCTCGAGTACTTTCAGGTGCGCGGCCGCTTTGTGGTGGTTCTGCTGAGAAATGATCTGCTGGAGATTGTTCCGGTCGGCGAAGTCTCCCGCGTGAATGACTTATTGGCGCGGCTGCAGTTTCAACTTTCGAAGTTCCGCCTCGCGTCCGAGTACACCAGCGCCTTTCAGGCCTCTCTACTGCAGGCCACACAGCGACACCTGAAAGAGCTCTACGACGAACTGCTGGGTCCGGTCAAAAAGTGGCTCACGGGAAACCATCTGCTCGTCGTACCTCATGGCATTCTCCATTCTCTTCCGTTTCATGCTTTGTTCGACGGCCAGCAATACATCATCGACTCATTCAGAGTTTCGTACGCGCCCAGTGCTACGGTTCTTAGCCTTTGCCGGGCCCGGTCCTCGAACCAGTCCGCATCCGCTCTCGTACTCGGCATTCCTGACGCGGCCGCGCCCTTTGTTCTGGACGAAGCCCATGCGGTTGCGAATGCCATTCCAGGGTCCGAGCTGTTCCTTGGCAAGGGTGCCACGGTCGGAGTGCTGCAGCAGAAAGGGCCCCACAGCCGGTTCATTCACATCGCCACGCATGGCTACTTCCGGCAGGATGACCCGATGTTTTCTGGAATCCGTCTGGGCGATGGCATATTGAGTCTTTACGATCTCTATCAACTTAGACTCCCGGCCGAACTCATCACCCTCAGTGGGTGCGCGACCGGCCTGAGCGTAGTGGCGGAAGGTGACGAGTTGCTTGGACTGGTTCGGGGGCTGATCTACGCCGGCGCGCAATCCGCTCTCCTGACTCTCTGGGACGTGCAGGACCACAGCACCGCGCAGTTCATGGCGTCTTTCTATGGCCATTTGTCCGGCGGCACGAACGGCTGCACGGACGGTTCCGCGGATAAGAGCGTTGCATTGCGACAAGCTGCCCTCGATCTCCGAGAGGTTTACCCCCATCCCTACTATTGGGCCCCCTTCGTGTTACTCGGAAAGGTAACCTCCGGGTAACTAGCGCTCGTGATTTTCTTGTCCGTCCTATATTTTTGGACCCTCCCGCCTACCCTTATTAGCTAGAGGCACCCACTCCCATGCAAGGTAGGAAAGTTATGAAACATGATTCGATAGAAGATTGGATCGATTTTGCTCGCCAAGTCGGGGGCAGCGACAAAAAGATCGCGATGCAGCAACACCTCGATGAGGGATGTTCTAAATGTTCGAAAACTCTGGCGATATGGAGGCGTGTCGTGGATATTGCAAAGCGTCAGAATACCTGGGAACCTCCCGCATGGGCGGTCCATGCGGTCAACACCAGTTTTGCTCTACGCAAGGTGGTTCGATTCCCTACCGGCAAGCTGGAGCTGGCTAGCCTGCTTTTCGATAGCGCGCTGCAGCCCATCGCCGCCGGAATGCGTGGCAGCTCCGCCGTGGTCCGGCAGCTTCTCTATAAGTCGGGCAATGTCTGTATCGACATGCGCATGCAGCCCAAGCCCGGGTCGGATGCAGTGGTTCTGATGGGGCAAATCCATGACTCCACTAAGCCGGATCATGGAGTCAGCGGAGTCCCTGTGAGTCTGCTTTCTGAAGGAGATACTGTGTCGCGAGGAAAAACCAACGACGTTGGCGAGTTCGACTTCGGTATTACCGCGCTCGATCACCTGCAACTCGTCTTTGGAATCGGAGGTAGCAGGACGATCATTGTCCCAGTGCCCGATGGCGAAAGCGCCCGCGACCTCACTTAGACATAACTAAGGTAATGTCCCGGATTAGAAATCCGAGACCTTGAGTTAGCGGCAGACGGTATTGCAATCTTGAACACTGAGTTATCTGGAAACTGAGTCTATGTAGAAAACAAGTCGACCCGAGAACAGCAGGCAAGATTCTGAGAGGGCTCTATGAAATGCAGTCGCTGGATGTTGCTTCTGCTTTTGCTCGTGGCTACGATGATGCGGCCCGCGTTCGCCCAGCAGCGAGTGATTGTGCGCGACGAACTGGGATTAAGTGGACTCCGGGTCACTTGCCTGGTGGTCAATTGTCAAGTGGGGCTCAATCTCGGCGATCCTTCGGGCCAGCTCTTCCTGATCACGGTCAACGACTCAGTACCCTTGAATTCCTTCCTGACCATTCTGCTGAACCAGGTTGGAATCATTGATGCAGAAGCGGATAAGCAGCTTTACCTGGTTGGGGCAACCGCCGGACCGGTTCCTGAATCCCTGACCGACAACACGCCGCTCGTTTACTATGGCACTCCCGTCTGGGACGGCTACGTGAATCAGCCTGCCGCAGTGATCGTCCGCGTGCGCCAGACGCAGAGCACATTCAATGTCGCCGGCGCGGGCACGGTGGCCATGATCGATACGGGGGTTGACACGCAGCACCCGGCGCTCGTCCCGGTTCTGGTACCCGGCTACAACTTCATAAACAACACTCCCAATGCGGATGAAACCAGTGACGTCAATCAGTCGTCGGCGGCGGTGCTGGATAGCGCCGAGCCTAATTATGTGAATTCGTCGACCATCGCTGTCGTGAATCAGTCTTCGGCCGCGGTATTGGATTCGGGACCGTACTCCGCGTTCGGGCATGGCACCATGACCGCCGGAATCGTTCACCTGGTGGCCCCGCAGGCGAAAATTATGCCGCTCAAGGCCTTCGCGGCAGACGGAACCGGCTATGTCTCGAACATTATCCGGGCTACGTACTTCGCCGTTCAAAACGGCGGCAAAGTGCTCAGCATGAGCTTCAGCTTCAGCCCGTCCTCCAATGAAATGGCGACGGCAATCAATTATGCCAACAAAAAAGGTTTGATCTGTGTCGCTTCCGTAGGCAACAGCGGCCAGGACGTGCTGGTATATCCAGCGGCTCTAAGCAATGTCATGGGAGTCGCATCCACCACCGACTACGACACACCGTCCAACTTCACCAACTACGGATCGGACGTCTGGGTGGCTGCTCCCGGCGAGGGTGTTGTCTCAACCTATCCCTACGGCACCTATGCCGCGGGATGGGGAACTTCCTTCAGCGCTCCGTTCGTGTCAGGAACGGCGGCATTGCTGGTAAACGTTTCGACAAACGTGAATCAGCAGACCGCAGCCCAGGCGATCGCTCATGCAGTGCCGATCTCCAGCGAGATGGGCAATGGTCGCCTCGACACATACCAGGCGGTGCAAGCGTGGGTCAAGACGGTGGGAACTAAGTAAGAGAATAATCAGTGGTGCAGGCTGAGTTGGCTTTGAAAGGGCGCGGCTTCACAGGCTGCGGGAAAACTCGTGTAGAGACGGGGCTTGCCCCGTCTAACGCCACCAGAAAACTCTGACTCGCAGGGTTTTGAAGGGCGCGGCTTCACAGGCTGCGGAAAAAGTCTGTGTCGCACTTGATTTTGGGTGGCGCAGCGGTTCACCGCTGCGGTAACTGCCCTATTTTGACTTGGGGACAGGACGCCCGTTGCACATTCCCCAGCCCCGGCATTGTGGGTAAGATTTGACTGGTGGATGGCGCAAAAGAATATTTTGTCAGTGTCCGGGAACTGACGATCACCTACTCTCCCGAAGACGGCGACCCCGTCCGCGCCGTGGATGGCGTCAGCCTGGCGATTGGCCCGGGAGAGATCGTCGGCATACTCGGCGAGTCCGGTTGCGGAAAAAGCACACTGGCCAGCGCAATGCTGCGATTGCTGCCGCCGCACGCAAGGTGCGAAGGCGGCGCAATTTTGATCCGCGGCCGCGACCTGCTGCATCTGTCTGAAAAAGAATTGCGCGCAATCCGCGGCCGGGAAATATCGCTGATACCGCAGGATCCGGCTCTGTCGTTGAATCCAGTGATGACCGCCGGTTCGCTGGTCGGCGAAGTCCTGCGCGCGCATTTTCCCCTCAACGCAGAGCAACGCCGGCAGCGAGTCGTGGAGCTGCTGCGAGAGGTCGGCTTCGACCACCCCGACGAAATCTACTCCGCGTATCCTCATCAACTCAGTGGCGGACAGCGTCAGCGGATCGCGATCGCGCAGGCGGTGTCGTGCCGCCCCGCGCTCCTGATCGCCGATGAACCTACCAGCAAACTCGACGCGACCCTGCAGGCGGAGATCGTCGCGCTCCTGTCGCGGATTCGCCGGCAACATGCGACCGCAATTCTGGTAATCAGCCACGATCCATCGCTGTTTGCAGGCTTCGCGGACCGCATCGCCGTCATGTATGCGGGGCGCATTGTCGAAGTCGGGACTAGCGCGGAAATCTTCGGGCGACCGCTGCATCCTTATACGCAAGCTTTGGTGCGGATCGCCGCATCCTCAATGGTGGGGGGTGCGCCACTTCTCGAATTTGAGAAGTGGCCCCGCCCAACCGTCGATCCCAAAGGCTTCTCACAACTTCCGGCAATCGCCGGTGAATCTCCGGATCCGGCGCACCTGCCGATTGGTTGCCGTTTTGAGCCACGCTGCTCCGAGCGGATGGACGTCTGTTCGCGCCGCTATCCGCGCGAGTTCACGCCGGAGCCCTCGCGACCCGTAAATTGTTTCAAGTATGGGGAGTAACTTGCCGACCCGCGTGCCTGCCAACTCGCCCGCTGACCAGGAGCCAATCCAGGTCTTGCTGAGTGTCCAAGGGCTCTGCAAGAAATATGTCCGGGGCGGCCTGTGGCGCAAGCGGGTGGCCGTGCCGGCGGTAAGCGGCGTTGATTTCGAGATCCCACGCGGGCAAACGCTGGCGCTGGTCGGCGAGTCGGGATCGGGAAAATCTACCGTAGCGAGATGCGTGGCGCGTCTGGAGAGGCCGGACTCGGGCCAGATCCTGATCCAGGGCGCTGACATCGCACAACTTCATCCGCGCGAACTGGCGCCCTTTCGCTCGGCTATCCAAATGGTGTTCCAGGACGCAGTTACTTCGATGAACCCGCGTTTCTCAGCGCTGGAAGTGATCGAGGAGCCCCTGCTGATCCATCGTGGAACAGGTAACGACGGAAGCCGTGAAGCTGGCTACGATCGAAAGAATCGCCGCGATCTCGCTCGCGCCTTGATGACTGAAGTTGGGCTCTCTTCCGACTGGATACACCGATCGATCCTCCACTTCAGCGGCGGCCAGCGCCAGCGGCTCGCGCTGGCGCGCGCACTCGCTTTGCGTCCGCAGCTCATGGTTCTGGATGAAACTCTTTCCGGATTGGACTTGTCGACCCAGGCGCAAATCGCCAATCTGCTGCTCGATCTGCAAGCCGAGCATTCCCTGACTTATCTTCTGATCTCTCACGACCTGGCGCTGGTGGCAAAGTTAGCGGACGTGATCGGAGTCATGGCCCAAGGTCGGACCGTGGAGATCGGCCCAACCCAGCAGATTATTTCCAATCCCAGTCACCCGGCCACGAAGCAACTTCTGGTTTCGGCGAAAGCCGCGGCGTCAAATCTCGCGGCGGTCACGGGAGCGGCGGAGTGAGTTTCATCGGCCGCAGGCTGCTGCGCGCGATTGTGTTACTGATCGGAGTGTCGGCACTCTGTTTTCTATTCACTGAAATGGCGCCCGGGAGTTTCTTCGACGAAATGCGGCTCAACCCGCAGATCTCTCCAGAAACGATTTTGGCGCTGCGCTCCCATTACGGATTGGACCAGCCGTTGCTCATCCGATATGGCCGTTGGATGAAATCTGCCTTGCACGGCGACCTTGGCTATTCCATCGCGTACAACGTGCCCGTTGCGCCGTTACTGTGGAGCCGGGCGAAAAATACTTTGCTTCTGACAACGACGGCGCTCGTTCTCACCTGGATAATTTCCGTACCGCTCGGAGTGTGGGCAGCGAACCGGCGTGGCGGCCTGCTGGATAAGCTCGTGACCCTGGCGAGTTCTCTCCTGGTCTCGGTACCGGAGCTGGTAATTGCGGTGGGCCTGCTTGCAATCGCGGTTCGCTGGCGAGTCTTCCGCATCGGCGGAATGGTATCGGCTGATTTCGAGGATTTTTCTACCTGGGCGAAATTGCAGGACATCATGCTGCACCTGGCTCTGCCGGCATTGATCCTCGTGCTTTGCGAAACAGCCGTAATTGTCAGGCACGTTCGCGCCAGCGTTCTCGAAGTGCTGGGCGCTCCTTATATGCAGGCCGCGCGCGGTTTTGGCATCGGCAGCGCCCGCCTGCTGTTCCGGCACGCGCTGCCCGTCGCCGCGAATCCCGCCATCTCCCTTTTGGGCTTCTCCCTGGCCGGCTTGCTCAGTGGATCGCTGATCGTTGAAGTCGTTTGTGGATGGCCCGGCATGGGCCCGTTGATTCTGGAGGCAACGCTATCCCGCGACTTATATCTCGTCATCGGCGGAATCATGTTTTCGGCGCTGTTTATGGTCGGGGGAAATCTGGTTGCCGATGTAATGCTCCTCGCCTTGGACCCGCGCATTCGCCGGGAGGGGACGGATGCGAACTAAGATAATACGAACTAAGACCGCCCTCTGGGTTGCGGCCCTCGCCACATTACATCTAGTGCTCCTGCTCGCCGGTTTCTTCGCGCCCGAAGATCCCACCACCCAGGACCGCGGGCTCCCTTACGCTCCGCCCATGCGGCTGCATTTCAAGGACAGCGCAGGGTTTCACCTACGCCCGTTTATCTATGCGTGGACGACTGTGATGGATGGCGATCAAGCCGGAACTTATCAGGAAGACCGCAGCCGCGAGTATCCCCTACGCTTCTGGGTAAGTGGATCGAGATACAAACTTCTTGGTGTTTTCGGAACGACTGTCCACTTATTCGGAGTCGACGAACCGGGCAGGGTACTGCTATTTGGCACCGATGGTTACGGACGCGATGAGTTTTCACGCGTCCTGTGGGGCGGCCAGATCTCCGTTGCCGCCGGAATCACGGCGACTCTCATTGCGCTTTTCGCTGGAAGTATTCTCGGCATCATCGCCGGTTACTATGGGCGATGGATTGACGAGTCCCTGATGGGGGTGACCGAGCTCTTCCTTTCGTTGCCCTGGCTCTACTTCCTGCTCGGCGTACGTGCATTTCTGCCCTTACATCTCAGTACGCTGCGCACCTTCTTCCTGCTGACCAGCGTGATCGGCTTGATCGGCTGGGCGCGGCCTTCTAGGCTAGTCCGGGGAGTGGTGCTCAGCGCGCGCAACCGCAACTACATTCTAGCGGCACGCGGCTTTGGCGGCTCTGACTTCTACCTGCTGCGGCGGCACCTTCTGCCCGAAGTCTTCGGCTTGCTCCTGACCCAGGCGGCCCTGCTGATTCCGCGATATATCGCCGCCGAAGTAACGCTCTCCTTCTTCGGCCTGGGAGTGAATGAGCCGGTGCCGAGCTGGGGCAACATGCTGAGTACGCTGCAGCAATACAGCGTCCTCGTGTCCTATGGATGGCTGCTGGCCCCGGCTGGCGCGTTGGTGGTTACTTCCGTACTCTACAGCTCCCTCGCTGATGTCTTTCATTCCCGGTTAGAATCTCATCAATCCTGGAAATAAAGTTCCGAATAAGTTCTGTGGGGTAAGGGGTGTTTATGCAAGGGATCGCTCGCCTAACCCTACACGTGTGCCTGCTCGCGGGCGTATGTTTTGCCGCGGCGCCCATTCCGCAAACCGCGAACGCCGGCGAAGAATTAATGCGCATGGCGGACGTATCCGGCCACTACGGCGGTCACCTGACTGTTGGCCAACGCTCCGAGCCGAAGACGCTCAACCCGGTTACCGCGACGGATGCGGTTTCACGCGAGGTCATCGGACGCCTCATGGGAGATCTCATCGAGATCAACCGATCTTCGCAGCAAACTCAGCCCGCGCTGGCGAAATCTTGGAAGATCTCGCCCGATGGCCGCACCTTTACCTTGCAGCTCCGCCAGGGGATTCGATTTTCCGACGGCCATCCGTTCGACGCCGACGATGTGGTCTTCTCCTTCAACGTTTATATGGATGAAGCAGTCGATTCTCCGCAGCGTGATTTGCTGATCATTGACGGCAAGCCCATTCAGGTTACGAAACTCGATCCATACACAGTGCGCTTCGTGCTTCCGCGCCCTTATGCCGCCGCCGAAAGATTGTTCGATGGCTTGGCCATGCTTCCGAAGCACCTGCTAGAGAAGCCGTACCGCGAAGGCCATTTCGCGCAGGCCTGGTCGTTGAACGCCGCGCCAACCGAGATCGCTGGATTGGGTCCGTTTCGTCTCAAGCAATATGTGCCGGGACAGCGGATCGTTGTGGAACGCAATCCGTATTACTGGAAGGTTGATCAGCAAAACCAGCGCCTGCCTTATCTGGATGAACTCGTATTCCTGTTCGTCGGTACGGAGGACGCGCAGGTGATGCGCTTTGAGGCCGGTGAGACCGACATCATCAGCCGGCTCAGCTCCGAGAATTACAACCTGCTGGCGCGTGAGAAGACCCGCGCAGGTTCGCAGCTCGCGGACATGGGGCCCAGCCTCGAATACAACTTTCTGTTATTCAATCTGAATGACCTCAATGGAAAGAAACTCGACGAAGTCGCCGGAAAGCAGGTCTGGTTTCGCGATCTGAAATTCCGTCAGGCAATCTCAGCCGCGGTCGATCGCGATTCCATCGTGCGTCTGGTCTACGGAGCCCGCGGCGCAGCCTTGTGGGGCAATGTAGGACCCGGAAATAAACTCTGGATCAATCAGACAATCCCGCATCCGCAGCGCTCAGTCGAAACCGCGCGTCAGCTTCTGAAGTCAGCCGGGTATTCCTGGAACCCTGCCGGCCAGTTGCTGGATGCCGCCGGCCGTCCGATCGAATTTTCCATCATCACCAACTCGTCGAACACGCAGCGCATGAAGATGGCAACCCTGCTGCAGGACGACCTCTCGCACCTGGGAATGCAGGTCTACGTCGTTTCCCTCGAATTTCGCGCCGTAATTGACCGTGTGTTTCAGAGCCTCGATTACGATGCAGCGATCATGGGACTGGGCGGGGGAGATGCTGACCCAAATCCCGAGATGAATGTTTGGGCGTTCAGCGGCACATCGCACCTGTGGCATCTCGGCGAAACCCAGCCCGCAACCGACTGGGAACGTGAGCTTGATCAGCTGATGCAACAACAGATGGTCACCCTCGATTATGCGAAGCGCAAGCAGTTATACGATCGCGCGCAGCAACTGATTGCCGAAAACCTGCCCTTCATTTTCCTCGGCACACCAAACATCCTCGCGGGCGCGGATGCCCGGGTCGGCAACTTCCACCCTGTCGTGCTCGATCCTTACACGTTGTGGAACGCAGACGAACTTTATGTTCGCGCGCCGGCGCAGCAGAACGCGGGAGTGCGATGACGGAAGCCGTAACAAAAAGGCAGAAGGAGCGGCCCGCTGATTCCGCGCCGCTCGAGTCCTCGCCGCTTGACTCTTCGTCGCTCCACTCGGCGCTGCTTCGATCTTCCGACGAACGCCTGATCGCCGATTGTCTGAAAGGCGATCAGGAAGCCTGGGGAACTTTGATCGATAAGTACAAGAATCTGATTTACTCGATTCCCGTCAAGCTCGGTATGCATCAGGATGCGGGCGACATTTTTCAGTCGGTTTGCGTGGACCTGCTTTCCGAACTGCCGCGCCTCCGCGAACACCGCGCCTTGCCGAAGTGGCTGATGCAGACCTGCTATCACAAATGTCTTCACTACCAGCGCGCCGCCGAGAGGCTGGTTGAACTCGCGCCGGAGGGCGCCCGGAGCGACAACGCGTCTCCTGCCAGCCTCGACGAGCTTCCCGAACACATGCTGGTGCAGATCGAGCAGGAACAGATCCTGCGCAGCGCCATCTCTGACTTGCCCGAAAAGTGCGAGCGCATGGTGCGCTTGCTCTTTTTCGAAATTCCTCCCCGGCCCTACGACAACATCGCCAAAGAATTAGGCATGTCGAGAGGTTCGATCGGAGCGATCCGCGGCCGCTGCCTGTCTTATCTCCGAAAGCTTCTTGAAAAGAGAGGCTTTTAATTCCAATGAGCGTCTTCCAATGAGCGTCCAGGCAGTTCAGAAAACCGAAGCCGACGCTATCCTCGAGCGCCTGCTCGCGTGTAACGACACTCCGAGCCGGGCGCAGCTGGTCATGCAAAACCCGGCGGCGGCGTGGGATGAGATCGTAAAGACCCTCACCGAAAAAGTCTGGCAGGAGGTTCGCGTCGACACGCATCGGGCCAAACGACTGGCGGACGCCGCCGTGGATGTTGCCGAAACCCTCGGCAGTCCGAGTCTGCTCGCCCGAAGTCTGCGTGCGAAAGCAAACGCCATGTACGCGCTCGACGAGCACAGCGACGCCATTCTTCTGCACGAGAAGGCATGCGCATTGTTTGAGCAATCCGGAGAAGAAGCGGAGCTCGCCCGTACTCTGAGCGGGTCCATTCAACCGCTATTATTGCTCGGCCGGTACGGTCAGGCGCTGGCTGCCGGAGCGCGTGCCGGTGCAATCTTTCGGCAACAGGGCAACACTCGGCGGCTGGCTCGCCTGGAAATCAACATTGGAAATATCTATCACCGGCAGGATCGGTTCATCGAAGCGCTCGCATTTTACGAACGCGCGTACGAGCAGATGCTCGCTTACGACGATGCGGAAGGCCTAGCTGCGGTTCTGAGTAACTTGTCGCTTTGCCACATCAGTCTGAACGATTTCCCCAAAGCATTGGAACTGCATAAGGTCGCGCGCCGCCACTGTGAGCAGAAAGACATGCCGATTCTGGTGGCGTATGCCGACTACAACATCGCCTATTTGCATTTCCTGCGCGGAGAGTATGGGCGTTCGATTCAAATGCTCCGCGACGCATCCGTCAGCGCAAAAAAAGCGAACGACGCGTATCAGCTGGCGTTGTGCAATCTTGACCTCTCGGAAATCTACCTGGAGTTGAATCTGAGCGCCGAGGCCGGCGAATTGGGACGCGCGGCCAATGCAGGTTTCCACGATCTTGGCTTTGGCTACGAGGCCGCGAAAGCGTTGGGCTTCGCCGCCATCGCATCCAGCCGTCAGGGACAGGCCTTCGAGGCCGTCAAGCTGTTTGCGCAAGCAAAAGAAATGTTCGTTCGCGATCAGAACCAGGTCTGGCCCTCGCTGATTGACTTGTACCAGGCGCTGGTACTTTTCACCGAGGGGCGTCTGTTTGAGGCGCGCCGTCTTTGTGCGGCAGCGCACGAGTTCTTCCGGACGTCGCCGATGCGCGGCAAGGCCGTCGTCGCCGAATTGTTGCTCGCGCGAATTGCTCTGCGCCTGAGCGACACCAGACTCGCAAAACAACACTGCGAGACGGCGCTAACCGGCCTCGAGAATCTCGACTCGCCCACGCTTCTCTACCAGGCCGAGTTTCTGATGGGAGAAGTGGAGCGCATCACCGGAAATGAAGATGCTGCCTACGAATCCTATTGCCGGGCGCGCGCCGCAGTCGAGCGCTTGCGCAGCAGCCTCCGCGGGGAAGAGCTGAAGATCGCTTTCTTCGAGAACAAGCTCGAAGTTTACGAGAGCCTGGTCGACATTTGCCTGCGTCGCCAGAACAGCTTTGAAGAAGCGTTTGCTTACATCGAACAAGCCAAGTCGCGCACCCTGATGGATCTTCTGAACCAGCCCGTCCACGTGCCCACGGCGGCCGATCCCGGACAAAGCGATCTGGTGCGTTCCATCCGCAACCTGCGCGAAGAGCTGAATTGGTATTACAACCTGATCGAGCGCGAACAGCTGCGGCCGGAAGAGCGTTCGCAAGAGCGGGTCCAGCAACTCGAGCAACAGGCTCGATCGCGAGAGTCCGATCTGATGCGGGCCGTGAAAGAAGCCACCGTCGCGGAAGCGAACGAAGCCGGCCTGCAGATTCCCACCACCATGTCGCTGGAGGAAATCCGCTCGGTGCTTCCCGCTGATACCGCGGTGGTTGAGTTCTTTTGCACCGGCGACCGCAGTATCGTTTGCGTGCTGACCCGCGACAAACTTCACATCTGCCCGGTCACGGTGCAGTCGCGAATTCAAAAGCTGTTGCAGTTTCTGCAATTTCAGATGTCGAAATTTCGCCTCGATCCCCGCTATTTGGCCACTTTCAGCAAGGCCCTGCTGGAATCGACCGAGGCCCACCTGCAGAGTTTGTATCAGGAATTAATTGCGCCCATCCGCCATTTGCTCGATGCCCGCCACCTTGTCTTTGTGCAGCATGGGCTGCTGCACTATGTTCCGTTTCAGGCGCTGCACGATGGCGAATCGTACCTCATCGATCGCTTTTCCATTTCCTACGCGCCCAGCGCCAGCGTTTACGCTCACTGTCAGACGAAATCCGTCAATGCCAACGGCGATGCCCTGATCCTCGGCGTCCCCGACGCTCGTACGCCCGCCATTCGCGCCGAGGTGGAAGCACTTGCTCAAATCCTGCCCCACTCCAAACTCTTCGTCGGCGACGAAGCCACCGAGCAGGTTCTGCAAACGCATGGGTCGCGGAGCAAGACGGTACACATTGCGACACACGGATACTTTCGTCAGGACAACCCAATGTTTTCGTCGATCCGGCTGGGAACCTCGCATCTGAGCCTCTTCGACATGGCCCACCTGCAACTTCCAGTCGAGTTAGTCGTGCTGAGCGGCTGCGCCACCGGGTTGAATGTCATCACCCCCGGCGACGAGTTGATGGGCCTGGTCCGAGGCTTGTTACAGGCCGGAGCGCAGTCGCTGGTCCTCAGCCTGTGGGACGTTCACGACGGAAGCACCAGGGAATTCATGGTCGAGTTCTATACCCGGCTGCAGCAAGGGCATTCGAAAGCCGAAGCCATGCAGGCTGCGGCCATCAGCCTGCGTGAACGCCGACCCCATCCTTATTACTGGGCGCCTTTCTTGTTGATAGGAAAGGGATAACGAGTTATCCAGTTTTTCTGTGGCGACCTGTATTTTCCGGGCTCCTGCTTTCCCCTTTTGTATTAGAGACAAGTCCCAGCTTAATAACTCGAACCTGGCGGCCTGTTCTCGAAGCCCCCCGAAGACTATTAAGGAAACGAGGATCAGAATGCGGCATTTCTCAGAACAGCCCTTGGCCGATTTTGTGCGCGGAGTCAGCCCACCCGAAATCAGCGCAGATATCAGAACCCACCTCGCCTCGGGTTGTTCGAAATGCAAGACAACACTAGGCGTCTGGAGTCGGGTCGAAAGGCTCGCGGCCGAGGAAGGCGCTTATGCGCCGCCCCAGAATCTGGTGCGGCTGGTGAAGTTGGGCTTCGGCAGCAAGGCAGCGCCCCAGCCGCGGCCGTGGGCGCTGGCGAACCTCGTTTTTGACAGCTTTGCGCAGCCGCTGCCGGCGGGCGTACGGACCAGCGGGGCGCTCAGTGTATGGCAGGTGATCTACGAAGCCGAAGGCCTGAGCGTGGATTTGCGCTTTGGCCGCCGTCTGCAATCCAAAGCCGTTCACCTCGTCGGTCAGGTGCTCGACAAGCAGGAAATGCGAGCCTGGCAGAATGCAACCATCGTGTTATCGACCGAAGAGAACCTGGTGATCGCGACCGCTCCGCTCAGCGCCTTCGGAGAGTTCCATATTGAGTTTGAAGCAAAAGATCATCGCTGGTTGTCGGTTAAAACAGAGGCTCGCAATACCGTGCGGATCCCGCTGACAAACCCGAGATAAAGGTAACCAACCACGACTTACCAAAGAAACAGGCACGGTTACCGCGGAGACAGCAGAGAGAGTACGGCTGTAAGTGGCAAGCACGAAAGTTCTACCTTAGACTCGCAATTGGGAACACAGTCCACAAGGGGAAAACGATGAACGGAACGAATTCACGCATGAGTCTTCGACGCGCTGGCATGGTACCTTGCCTGTTGCTGTTGCTGACTGCTTTCTGCGCGCCGGCTGCGCAAGCACAGACGCGCCTGATTGTGCGCGACTCTCTGGGGCTGCCGGGCATCAACCTGACCTGCTTATTGACCGGCTGCACGGTCGTGACCGGCCTCGGTGACCCGAATGGACAGTTGTTCCTGATAACTTTCCCCGCCATTCTGAATCCGGTCACCAGCCTCCTCAAAATCAGTCTGGAGACGGGCATCCTCGATGTGGAAGTGGATCAGGTGGTGAATGCCGTGCCCGCCTATGCTAACGGCGACCCTTCGTATCTCACGGATGAGACGCCAACTCCTTACTACGGCGCGACGGTGTGGCACGGCTATCTGGCGCAGCCCGCAAATGCGTTAGTGCGAACCGCCCAGACGCAGTCGACATTTAACGTGGCCGGCGCGGGAACGACAGTCGCAGTGATCGATACCGGCGTCGATCCCACGAACGCCGTATTGAAAAGCGTTCTGGTCGACGGCTACGACTTCACGCGCAACACCAGCGGCGGTTCGGAAATGAACGACGTTCAAGCCACTCCCAATCCGAGCCAGGCGCAGCCCGCCGTGCTGGACCAGCGGACCGTAGCCGTGCTCGATCAGCGCACGGTCGCCGTGCTCGATGGTGGCCCCTACACAGACTTTGGACACGGCACCATGACCGCCGGCATCGTTCACCTGGTCGCCCCCGAGGCGAAGATCATGCCGCTGAAAGCTTTTACCGCGAACGGCGCCGCCTATGACTCCAACATTCTGCGCGCTATCTACTACGCCGTGAACAACGGCGCCAAAGTCATGAACATGAGCTTCAATTACACGAGTTACTCCGCGGAACTCGCGACTGCAATCAAGTATGCAAACAGTCACGGCGTCATTTCCGTCGCCTCCGCCGGCAACAGCGGCGAATACACCGTGGTGTATCCGGGCGGACTCCCCGGTGTCATTGACGTAGCGTCGACTTCGAATACCGATGTCCAGTCCACGTTTACCAATTACGGCGCGCCCCCGGTGTGGATCGCCGCGCCGGGAGAAGGCGTGGTCACCACCTATCCGTGGGGAACATGGGCCGCCGGATGGGGCACGTCATTCAGCACTCCTTTCGTCGCCGGCACCGCGGCGCTCATGATGGGTACCAACGGCAACTGCCCCAGCTCAACCGTTCCGCTTGGATTGGCGGATGCCCACTACATCGGCGACCTCAATCTAGGATTCGGACGGCTGGATACCTACCAGGCGGTGCAGGCCTGCCGTCTGTTGAAGTAGGAAGCGAGCTCACGACGATATGGCGGCAACCCCAAAACCGGCTCTGGATGCGTCCGGACTGGTGCTTCGCATCAAAGAGCTGGAGGAGCAGCATCTCGCTTTCCGCAACTCTCTGGTCTGCGCCTTCAACCAGATGCTTGACCTGAAAGACATCAACACCGGCGTGCACAGCACCCGCCTCGCGGAATGGGCGCTTCGGGTAGCACGCAAAATGGAGATGCCGGAAGAAAGTCTTTACCAGGTGGAAGTCGCCGCGCTGCTGCACGACGTGGGCAAGATCGGCGTTCCGGACGCAATTCTGAAAAAAGCGGGTCCGCTCACCTCCGAGGAACGCGCGCTCATCAACCGCCATCCGGAATACAGCTGGTCCATCCTGCGGCTGTTCCCCGGCCTCGAAGAGGCAAGTCTCTACGCTCTGCATCATCACGAGAGCGTGGATGGAACCGGCTATCCGGCCGGACTCAAAGGCAATGACATTCCACTGGTCTCGCGAATCATCTGCGTGATCGACGCCTTCGATGCGATGGTCTCCAATCGCTGCTACCGCCAGGGATTACAGCACAACGAAGCGATTGCGCGTCTGGTAGCCAGCAGCGGAACGCAGTTCGACGCCGAGGTAGTGCAAGCATTCATTCCGATCGCGGAACAGGAAGCCTCCGACGTCTTCGCCGCCGCAGGAACAAGCATGTCAGCCGTCCTATAGCCAATAGGGTGTTGTGGAGCGGACACTCCTGTCCGCTGCGTTTGACTTTGTCTCTTTTGCCCAAAGCTGCAACGACCATGGCCGGGCGCCCGACTCTCCACCAGATCAACACTTATTGTAACTTCGCGTACTCCGCCTTGGCTTCCTTCAGAATAGGAATATCGGTGTCGGCATCCTTCCACAGCGCAAGAAAATCCTGATACGCAGCGCGGGCTTTGGCGGAATCGTTCTCCTGGGCATAGGCGCGGGCCAGGTACAGCTGGGCCAACCCCATCAGCGGATCTCCGATGTACGCGCCTCTCAGATTCAACACCGTTTGAAACTCCTGCGCCGCTTGCGCAGGCTGGTGGTTCAACAGATAGGCGCGACCGCGGATAAAGTGGGTGTCGGTAGCTCCTCTGTCATACGCTTCGCCGGCTTTCAGCACATCAATGGCTTTGGCGGCCTCACCGTGGTTGATGAAGAGAATCGCCTGCACAGACGGAACGTACACGGTCTGGTACCTGGTATCCAGAGGCCGGCGGCGGCTCACATCTTCCATCCAATGGCGGGCCTGCGCTTCATTGCCGGCGAGGGCCGCAATTTCAGCCGATAAGATAACAGCATCGGGTGTGTCCGCGAGGGCCACAGCTGCGGTTGCCTCGGAGACCGCCTTGTTCTTATCGCCCGAATAGCCATAGAGCAAATCGAGCCAGACTGGAAGCTGGAGGGTGGCCCATTCTAACGTCGCGCCCTTTGCGACGTTAGAGTGGGTTTCCACGATCGCCTCAATCTCAGGATTTCATTTGACAGCAATAGCGACTCGAGTTGTCTCTCGTCACACCGCAGATCGGTATCGTATTTTTCATCACAATCAGCCGTGCGCGCCGTCACAGACTTCCAATCCACAGAATGCGACAATAATCCCCAAATAGTCCCAAGACTATTTTCAGTGCTCTTTGACAAGCTAAGTCCTTTAGAAGGGATAGCTTAGAGTTAACTCTTTTAATCCCAGTACTTTAGCGCGAATTGGGGGGGGGTACAAAAGCAACACCTTGGTACAGAAACGCACAGATCCCCGACGTCTTCCAATCACCAGGAGAAACGCATTTGTCCTCGCGACACTTTCCGAGAACTGAGAACCGGGAGCTGAGAACTGCCAACGATGACAATTTTTATTTGGTCAGGATCACACCAGATTCATTACCATGCGCGCACTCGCCTTGACAGAGGCGGTTTCACTGGCCTACGCTGCGGACCGATAGGCAGGCGAGTCCGCCAACAAAGGCGGAAGGAACGAGGAGAGATTGTCTTCAAAGCAAGCGAGAGCAAATTCCCGGGTACGACTAGCCTGTTGTTTCGTCGTCCTGACGATCTTCGCACCAGCGGTCAGGGCGGCGGATAACAATGATGCTAATAACAACGCTAACTACGAAGTAACTCTCGATCGGAACAAGTCTGTAAAGATGCGCGACGGCGTCGCCCTGCGTGCGGATATTTGCCGGCCCAAGGCGGATGGCAAGTTTCCAGTGCTGTTGGCACGCACGCCCTGTGACAAGAGTGGAGGCATGGATTTTTGCTTCAAGGGCGCGGCACGCGGATACGTAGTCGTCGTGCAGGATGTTCGCGGCAGATATGCCTCCGAGGGTGACTGGTATCCCTTCAAGTACGAATCTCAGGACGGCTACGACACGGTGGAGTGGACCGCAGCGCTTCCCTATTCCAACGGAAAAGTCGGAATGTTCGGTGGCTCCTACGTGGGCGCGACGCAGTATCTGGCGGCCATCGCCCGCCCGCCGCATCTGGCGGGAATTTGCCCCAACTATACGGCGTCCAATTATCACGACGGCTGGACCTATCAGGGCGGCGCGTTCGAGCAATGGTTCAACGAGTCGTGGACGACGGGCCTCGCGCTGAACACCATCAGCCGCCAGGCAAACACGTCCAGTGACACGCTTAGTTGGACACAAAAGCTGCCGCTGACATCGTATCCAGTGCTCGAAACTCCGGCTGCGGGGCCCGCGCCGTATTTCACCGATTGGCTCGCGCATCCCAACTATGACGACTACTGGAAGCAGTGGTCGATCGAGGATCACTATGCGCAGATTGAAGTTCCCGTATTCAGCCTGGGCGCGTGGTACGACATTTTTCTCGGCGGGACGTTAAGGAACTATACGCGCCTGAAAAAGGAGGCCGGCACGGAGGCGGCGCGGCGCGGCCAGCGGCTGATGGTCTACGTTGGGGGCCATGCCGGCGGATGGAGTAACAAGAAAGTGGGCGCCGTCGATTTTGGAGATAAGTTGCCGTTTGATGTGGACGAAGTAACACTGCGCTGGTATGACAGTCTGCTGAAGGGAACGGTGAATGGGTTGGACCATGAGAAGCCGGTAAGAATCTTCGTCATGGGCAAGAACGACTGGCGCGAAGAAGATGACTGGCCGCTGGAGCGCGCGAAGCCGACGCGGTATTACCTGCGGTCGGCGTCTGGCAAACCGTCGAATGGTCTGAATGGAAGCGGCGTGCTGAGCCCTGACGCGCCCGCGGAAGAAAAGCCCGACCAGTATGAATATGATCCGAGCAACCCAGTGCCCACGATTGGCGGGCCTCTCTGTTGCGCAGGGCTGCCAACCGGCATCGGTCCCGAAGACCAGCGGCCCGCGGAAGCGCGGGACGACGTGCTGGTATTCTCATCGCCCGCGTTTATCCAGAACACCGAAGTTACAGGTCCGATTTCGCTCGACCTGTATGTCAGTAGTTCCGCCGTCGACACAGACTTTACGGGGAAGCTGGTGGACGTCTGGCCGAACGGATTTGCCCAGAATCTGACGGAAGGCATTCTTCGCATGCGCTACCGCAATTCCCCGGAGAAACCGGAACTCGGGAATCCGGGCGAGGTCTATCACATCAGCGTCGATCTTTGGGCAACCAGCAATGTTTTCCTGCCCGGACACAAATTGCGGCTCGAGGTTTCCAGCAGCAACTTCCCGCGATTTGATCGAAACCTGAATACGGGCGAGGATCAGGGCCGTGGAACGCACATGGTTCGAGCCACCAACCTCATCTACCATGACAAATCGCGCCCCTCGGCTCTGATTCTCCCGATTGTGCCTTAATGGGCAACTCAACCATACCTCCGGACGATGAAGCGCCTGGCGTGCGCTTTTTGCGCCCTCGGTTAGTTTTTCCGCAGCCTCCTAGGCAGCTTTACGTGGCTGTTCAGGCTTGTCCTCGTCGGAGATTGCTTCCCGGGTAATCGCTACCGGCGTAGTCGCTTCCGTAAACGAGAGGTTCGGCGCGCCCGTCCGCTCCAACGCTTTCCGACGTCTCCACCTGCCAAGAAATGGGACCAGCGTGCCAATCACAATTACCACCACGGCAAACGCAATCAAGAGAAATAGGGTTCCGTGCCTGGCGGGAGCAGCGGCGGCCACAGCGGGTGTAGTAGCAGCCGCATCAGGAGTGCTGGCAGGCGCAGCGGGTGTAGTGGCAGCTGCATCAGAAGTGCTCGCAGGCGCCGAAGGAGTGCTGGCAGTCTCCGCGGGTGTCGTAGTAGCGACTGCATCGGGTGTTGCCGACAGTCTCCGAGAGTGTGCTGGCAGGCGCACCATGTCGGCGGTGGGCGCAACTGCGTCCACAGCGGGTGCGCTGGCAGTCTCCGCCGCTGGAGCGACAATTGCCGGAGCGACAACGGGCGCAGCGACAATCTCTACAGGTGCAACTGCGGGTGCCGTTGCATCCACAGCCGGTGTGACGACAATCTCCGCCGGTGTGCTGACGGTCGCAGCAGGTGCAGCCGGTTTGACGGCCGTCTCCGCAACCGTGGCGCTGGTAGTGGCAACGATCGTTGCCACAGGCGCAGCCGTCGCTGCATCCGGTGGCGCGACGGTAGTTTTCGCAGGCGTGCTGTCAGTCGCAACCGGTGCGGCGGCAACCACAGCGCAGTGCTCGGAGATCATATTCAGTTCGGTAACGGCAAAGCTGTTATCGGCAGCGGCGGAACCCGCGCCACTAGCTTTCTGCCCAACCAGGCTTACCTCATGGCCCAGATGTTGCTTGAAATCAACGCTGCTGGTAGTGATCTTGAAAGTGTGGCCGGTGTTGTCTTCGACAAGCGTGTAATTACCATCCGAGCCGCCCAGGCAGCCCTTAATGTTGGTCTGCTCTGGATTGCTGCTCGGCGCGGGAGTCTGTGCAAACCCCAGCGCGACCAGCAGGGCCGGTACAACGATCAACAGCAATGCTCTCTTCATGGAATCCTCCGAAGATTCTCGCCTTGCGGCGGTCTGAAATTTCGCTTGGGATTTGATACTGCTTCCGATTCTGATGTCGAACCCTCAGGGCTTTCGGGCTCCGGCGTGAGAACTTGTAGCATCCAGGTGAAACCACACAATCCTAATCAGTAGGAATCTGACCGTCTGTTCTAAACCGCTCACATTTGAATTTAGAGAAGAGGCGAACGGTCGTTGAAACCGCCTCAAGTGGCGATCAATCGCGTCTCCAGTGACTATTGGCGAAAATCGCCATCGCACTCGAAATGCTTATTCAAGATCCGTGGTCCCAACTACGCCAGATTTCGGTTCCCTCGATTGCCGGACAGCTTTGAATCCTCGGTCCTCGCCTCTTCCTCGGCGCGTTCGCGCAATTCACGGCGAATCAGCTTGCCGGTTGCGGTCATGGGGAGTGACGACACGAACTCCACTTCGCGGGGATATTCATGCGCCGCCAGGCGGGTCTTTACGTGGGCTGCTATTTCGGTCGCCAGTTTGTCAGAAGCGGTATAACCGTCCCTCAAAACAACGTAGATCTTAACGACCTGTGTGCGTTGCGGATCGGGTTTCCCCACCGCACAGGCCAGCTTGACCGCTGGATGGCGGAGAAGACAGTCTTCGATTTCACTGGGGCCGATCCGATAACCAGCAGATGTGATCATGTCGTCCGTCCGGCCAACAAAGCGGATCCAACTGTCCCCTTCCTTGACCGCCGTATCTCCGGTAAGAAGCCAGTCGCCGCTGAACTTGACTGCGGTCTCGTCCGGGTTATTCCAGTAGCGCAGGAACATGACCGGGTCGCCGCGGCGCACGCCGAGAATGCCGAGCTCGCCCATCGAGGACGGCCGTCCCGCGGCATCGATGACCTCCACCTGGTGGCCGGGCACAGCCTTGCCCATGACGCCCGGCCGTGGCGCCATCAGTGCGCCGCACGAGGAGACCACCATGTTGCATTCAGTCTGGCCATAGAATTCGTTGATGGTGACGCCCAACGTGCGGCGTCCCCATTCGAGCAATTCGGTTCCGAGCGATTCACCGCCGCTGGCGACGGTGCGCATTTTCAAAGGCCAGCGGTCTTCGGCATGTGGGACCGATCGCATCACCTTCAGCGCGGTGGGAGGAATGAAGGCATTCCGGATGTCGTAGTCGCGGATGAGGTCGAAGGCGGCTTCGCCGGTGAATTTCGCAAAGCGCCGCGCGACGACAGGCACGCCGTGATGGAGGGCTGGAAGAAGCACGTCGAGCAGTCCGCCGATCCAGGCCCAATCCGCGGGCGTCCAGATACGATCCCCAGGTTGGGGGAAAAAATCATGGCTCATCTCGACACCGGGCAAATGCCCCAGGAGAACACGATGGGCGTGCAGCGCACCCTTCGGGGCTCCGGTGGTGCCGGACGTATATATGATCATCGCCGGATCTTCCGCCCTGGTGCGCACCGGCTCGAATGTATTTCCGCAAGACTCCAGAGCGGGGTAGAAATCGATCGTTCCGGGCCCACCGCCAACGGACAGGATCAATTTCAGATCCGAGAGGACGGCCCTGATCTCGGCCAACTTGGCCGCGCCTTGCGCGTCGGTGATCACCGCGCATGCGCCGGAGTCCGCAAGCCGATGGCTCAGCGCGTCGACGCCGAAGAGCACGAACAGAGGGACGGCAATCGCACCAAGTTTGGGCACCGCGATATGACTGAAGGCGGCTTCGGGGGATTGGGTAAGAAGAATTCCTACGCGATCGCCCTTGCCAATTCCGTGCGCGGCCAGCAAGTTCGCCAGCCGGTTCGACTCATCTCTGAGTTCGCCGAAATTGTATTCGCGCGAGACGCCGTCCGCGTCGACAAAGATGAGCGCCAGTTTGTTCGGGTCGACACTCGCCCATTTGTCGCAGACGTCGACGCCGATGTTGTAGTGTTCCGGAATCTGCCATCGAAACTCGTTGTACACCTGCTCATAGTTCCGGTCGTCGTTCCGGCCATTGCGTAACATACTGGGTTGAATCACTCTATTTCCAACTGTTCTTTTGCCGGGAGCTTCGGGAACGGAGCGTGCGGTTCGGTCTGGTACCAGATAGCCACCGAAGAAATATCATCCATAAGCGGCAGATAGGTTCCACCTTCCCGCCATCCGAGAGCCTGAATGGTCACTTTCAAATCTTTCTCGAAGCGAATGGGATCGGCGATATGCCAGCGATACAACCCAAATCTTTGTTGAGACTGGTACAGTCCGTCGGGCTTGATCACCTGTGCCAATCCCGAATACGGACTGGAGAATTCCTCGAACTGTTTCTTTTCCCGGTTCTCGAAGTTGTACGAACCTCCAAAATAATCTTCGGTTCCGGTTCCGTTTATAGTCGGGAAGTCGCGATCGCCGTCGAGATAAAACTTGATTTCTCCTTCACCCCACCAGCCATTGTTATGCACTCCCCACGCCATATAAGTGCCCACGTATTGTCCCTGCCCCTTTACGTTGTCGAGGATGGTGTAGACCTGTTTGTAGGGGAGCGGATTCACCCTTCTGAACTGAGCATGAAAGTAGGCTGCGTCTTTCGGCACTTCTCCCTGCGAATAGGTGATCTGGTAGTAAAGAGCGATCGGCTTTTCGTCGAGGTTCTCCATCGTGATCTTTGCCTTGCGCCGGAACGGCATCGTCCAATAGGAGTTGAAGGCGCTCCCCGGGTTCACGCAGATGGGCAGGGACGAAATCCGCGCGTACTTCCCCCAGCCTACGGCGAAGAAGTCGCCGACGGGAACTTCTACCGACGGCTCTTTTTCGTCATCCCAGTACATTCTGAGAATCGAGTATCGCCAATTGCCGGTCGGCGTCATCCAGATGTGTTCGATCGCGCCCGATCCATTGATCTCGCCCATGGTGAAAGTCGTCCCCGGCTGAATGAGGACGTAGGGATTCACCTTCCATCCCTGCCCCAGTTCGCGGGACTGGCGAGACGCGGTGCCCTCAACCGCCATGCCACCTTTGCCTTTTTCGCCGGTCAAATTCTCGGGGCTTATCGAGAATGTTTTCGCGTTGGAGAGACGATATAGATTGCTCAGGTTATTGCCCAAGCCGTCGTGCGAGGCGTCCTGAGTCAGCGCCAGCAATGACGCACAGAGCACAAATGCGCACGCCTTAAGAATATTGAACTTCATTGAGGGATTCTCCTTTCGAATTTACTTCCGCCATCACCCGCAGCTCTTCCCTGTCAGGCGCATTCCTGGCTTCGCATACTTTGTCGAATATCATCGTGGCGCCGTGGTTCGCGTCGAATCGCAGCCATTTTGGAATTCCGCTGTGATTCGGGTCACCGCTGCGCGCGAAGCGAATCCAGGCGTCGCTTACTTTCGCGCTGAGCTCCCGGGCGTCCGCGCCGCCACCCGTCATGCTGGCATGAACGTCCGTGTTGTAAAAAACAAAAGGGATCTCGAGACAATGAAAGGAGCGAAACCTTCCGTCAAGAACCGGGGATTGCCACGCAAAAGAGTACAGATAGACTGGCGCGGCTTTTTGCGCCGCCTTGCGCTGGGCCTGTGTAACCGCCAACCTCCGAAAATCATTGGTGATCAATTCCCACAGAACGACCGGTGTGGCGCCCGGGTGTCCACGACGGAATACCTCGATAATATGCGCACTGTTTTCGCCTGCGCCATACTTTGCCGCTACACGGGTCTGCAGGTCTTCGTCGGTGAGCGACTCAAGCTTCGGGTTGAGGATGCTCATGGTGAATTCATTCAGACATGAGCCGATCATCATTGGAACCTCGGCAGAGATCGCCGGCGCCACGGGATCGAAGGAGTGTGCAGGCAGGATCTTTCCGTCCACGGTAGGCTGCCATCCGATCCAATCCAGAATGGACGCTTTTCCCGGCGGGATCTTCGGCGCCACTTTTTTCACCGCTGTCACACCGGCGGCAACCAGTCGCTCCACCGTCAATTCCACAAGCTGGTCACTCTGTGTACTACTCAATGAACCGTTCAACTGGAGTTCCGCCAGCACCGCCGCCGTCAATCTTGTGGATTGGTCGGGCGTCAACTGGCGCATCAGAGAGCCACTCTGCACCACGGCTTTGTGGAACAAGCCTTTGGCCGCCGGCATGGCCATGATTACGCCGACTTTGCCGCCGCCACCGGATTGTCCGAAGATGGTGACATTGCCGGGATCTCCACCGAAGTTTGCGACATTGTCACGAACCCATTCCAGCGCGGCCACCACATCCAGCATGCCGACGTTGGCAGAAGCGGCATATTTTTCGCCGAACTCCGCCAGGTTCAGAAAACCTAGAACTCCAAGGCGGTGGTTGAGCGAAATCAGCACGACATCGCCGCGACGGCTCAAATTCTCGCCGTTGTAGCCCGGCTGTTCCTGGCTTGACCCTGCGGTGTAGCCGCCGCCGTGAAGCCACACCATCACCGGCCGCTTGCGTCCATCGTTAAGCCCCGGCGTCCAGATATTCAGGCGCAGACAATCTTCGCCGGACCGTCCATCATTCCAATCGAATAACCATGCCAGCTCGTCACGCGCCCAGCCCCGCCGAGGTTCCTGAGGGCAGACGAACCCGTAAGCCATGGAACTGCGAACGCCGGTCCACGGCACCGGCTTGCTGGGAGGCATAAAACGCGCGCTTCCACCAGTGGGGGCAGCATAGGGAACGCCCTTGAATGTGTATGTGCCGCTGCGGGTGAAGCCACGAATCTTCCCGGCGGTGGTTTCAACAATGGCATTGCGATCGGAAGCCAGAACGGATGGCGCGCCGTCAACCGATGGAGCATTCGCGTTGGTGATGACTTCCGCACGCTCGACTGCGGCGCGCGGGATCAGGCAGAGCGCCGCCGCGCTACCAGCCAACCTTGTCCCATCGCTTATCAATTTTCGACGGCTGATTGGTGTTCGCGCCAAGCGTGGGACGGAGCCGATGTCTCGCGTTTTCTCGTCTTCTGTCACATGTTTCTGAGCGCGAAAGCCACGCCCTCAGCGGCTGAAGCCTCACCTAAAATAGCGCAGTTACCGGAGCGGTGAACCGCTGCGCCACCAAAAATCAAGTGCAACACAGACCCTTTCCGCAGCCTGCTAGAAGGCAAATCGGGCGCTAAGCTGGATCTGCCGTGAAGTAGATACGGTGCCGAAAATGATTCCGGCCGTCGGATTGGCAATTCCGGCGCCTTCATACAGGCTGGAGGCGGGAACATTGAAATTGGTATGGTTCGCGATATTAAAACAATCGAAACGTAGATTGAGGTTAGAGCGCTCCGTAATGCGGGTAGCCTTGGAGAGGGAAACGTCGAAATCGGCATATCCCGGACCGACAAGACTGTTTCTTCCAACATTGCCATTGGTTCCGGCAGTCTGCAATGTATAAGCCGCTGGATTAAACCACTCATTCACGTTTCCGACGTTAGGATTTACTCCCGGAGTAGCGTCGGGACGGCACTGGCCCTGCACGCCGCCGCCAACGTTGCATTGGTCAAAACCATCCACGATGGTGAAGGGATGGCCGGAAGTCACGCCTCCGATGATGCCGGCCTGCCAGCCCTCTTTCAGCCGACTGTGCCGGAACGGCAAATCATAGACCAGGCTGTTGACCCAGTTGTGCCGAACATTGAAGGCCGAAGGAGCATATTCCACTTTGTGGTAGGCGTTCGCGATATTGTCAAGGCTGAATTCCGTGGTGCCCGGAGCCTGATCCACGCCAGTGAAACCAGAACCGAAATCCATGCTCCTGGCAAACGTATAAGCGGAAGAAAACTGCAGCCCGCGGGATATTCTGCGAACCACCGAGGCCTGCAGCGAGTTGTAATTGGAGTTACCGTCGGAGTAATGAAGGTTAATGAAGCTGAAGTTCGGATTGGTGCGGACACAGGGTAGCGCCGGGTTGCGGAATTCCGTTCCGTCGGGGAGTATCTGCGTTGGATTGCAGTTATTGATGGCGTAGGTGTTCATGGCGTGTCTTCCCTGAGAACCGACATAGCCAATGGTGAACAGCGTGTTGCCGGGAAGTTGCCGCTGAATATTGAGGTTGTATTCCATGGCATAGGGCGTCTTATTTGTCTGGTAGGACGTGGTCTCCGTGGGAGACGACAGAAGGCTGGCAGCGCTAGACGCGAAAGGATTGGGGAAAGAGGTGAATAAGACGCTGCTCATGTCGTAGTAAGGTGGATCAAACGAGTATGAGTCGGTAAGCACTTCTTCGTTGTACAGGTGGTAGAAAATTCCAAAGCCGGCGCGAATCGAAGTTTTTCCCGTACCAAATGGATCCCAGGCCAAGCCCACTCTGGGCGCGAAGTTCTTCACCGTGGGGTTGGATTGGAAGGCATTGGGGACATGGGTAAAATTGGCATCGGTGAGCGGATTGATGAGAGCGTAGAACTTACTCTTGGCCTCGGTGGGATTGCTCATGAATTCATAGCGGAGACCAAGATTCACAGTCAGACGGCGGGTTGCGTGCCAATCATCCTGGATGTAGGGTCCCACGCGGGTGTCGCGAAGATTTCGCTGCGGATCATCGTGGCCAACCGTCGGACCTTCAAAGAGAAAAATGCTGTTCTGGAGGAGAGCCTCGAGGCTAATGATGTCGGCAAGGCCGCCAAGAAATAGCGGGAACAACGCATTGGCCTGGGTCCGCGTAACACTGATCCCGAACTTGATATTGTGTTTTCCGTGGGTCCACAGGACATCGTCCCCTACAGAATAGCGGTTCTCACCCTGGTGGAAGGGATCTCCCGCAAATCCGGTAAGGCCACCGACGAACAGCCACATGGTCGGACGGCCGGGAAACGCGGTGAGCGCGGGATTGGTGCCGCCCGTCAGATTATTGTAGGTTCTGGTGAAACCAAAAGTTGCTGAGTTAAACAGAGTCGGCGAGATAACTTTTCTCTCAGACAGCGTGAAGTATTGGTCGCGGCCAAAATTTTGCACGCTTTGACCGGGAACGGGGTTGGGAGTAGTAAGGCCTCCAGTATCGAGCAGGTAACGGCCAAACAGCGAGTCGGAACTGGAAAAATTGTGGTCGAGCCTGAGCAGGAAGTAGTTTTCGTGTTGAGGCTGGGAAACCGGCTGCAGATTCTCGGCAACGCCTCCGCCCAATTCGGGTCCGTTCGGCTGAGGATAAACCGAGACAATGGCGGCCGTGGCAGGACTGACGCCAACATCCGCCAGGCCTGTGCTGGTGTCGCAGGTCACACCCGGAGCGGCGGCGCAAGGCAGGAACCCGTTGCGGGCGTTCTGGTCGGGAACAGCGAAGATGGAACTGATTCCCAGCGACTGGTTCAATCCTTCATAATTGGCGAAAAAGAAAGTCTTATTTTTTTGGAGCGCGCCACCAATCGAGGTTCCGTATTGATAGCGATGAAAAGGTGGCGGCCCCGAAGTCGGATCGAAATAGTTGCGGGCGTCCATCGCACTATTGCGGGCGAACAGGTAATCGGATCCATGCCAGTCATTCGTTCCAGACCGACTCGCCATGATAGTTGCCGCGCCGAAGCCTCCGTATTGAGCGTCGTAGGTGTCAGTGAGAACCTGAAATTCCGCGATGGATTCCACTCCCAGCGATGATCCGGCAATAGTGAGGCCGGGACCCTGATCCCAATAACCCTGGATGTTAGTGCCGTCGAGCAGAATGGCTTGACCTTCGGAGCGCAAGCCGGCCGTCGAATACCTGAGCGGCGTGCCATAACCATATCCAACATCGCCGGAAACGCTGGCCTCAGCCAGGACACCGGGCGCCAGCAGCGCAAGCTGCGTCAAGTTTCGGCCGTTGAGAGGCAGGTCCTGAATCTCTCGTGAGTTCACAAGCATGCCAACCGCGCTGGTCGTGGTGTCAACGGCCGATGCGTCCGCCGCTACTTCAACGTTCTGACTCAGGGTTCCGACACTTAACGTAATGTCCACGACCGCATCGGCGCCCACCGTTACCGTGATGCCTTTGCGAACCGTGGTTTGAAATCCTTCTTTCTGCGCTTGCACTTCGTACTGTCCAACTCCCAACTGGGGCGCAAAATACCTGCCTGCCGAGTTGCTTGCTACCGTGGTGGAGGTGCCGGTTTGCACGTTGGTGACGACGACCTTAACCCCGACAACGGCCGCGCCGGAACTATCTGCGACAATTCCCGAGATGCTGGAATTCCCGGCTTGCGGCATCGCCTGCTTCGGAGCGAGCAGGCTCAGACCCAAAACCAGGAACGCGCAAGTTGAAATGACCCGTGAACTGCGAGCTGACCTTTTCATGTCGCCTCCATCCCCATCCCTAAGACCAACCTCGGCCAAGTCCTCCAGCGTGCACCGCGGACGGCAGCGCAACGGTTTCCCCAGTTGTGCTCGTGTGGGGACGGGCGCCCTCGCCCGTCCAAGCAGAGCACAACTCGGAACTGAGAACTGCACACTCTCAACTCCCACAATTTCGAAGGCGTGCCACGCAACGATGGGATTGATATCACCCTTCGCGTGGCGATGTCAACAATTTTCTAAACGATTCGAATCGGATTGGATACCCACCTTTCCATACATAATCGTCGGTTTGGACCAGGAACCTGGGGTGACTGTAAAGTCCGAGATGATTATCGTCATGCTTCGACTCAAGGTGAGGGAACGAGTTTATCGCAGCCCGACTTCGTTTCCTGCGGACCCGCCGCCACGGGTCCGAAAACCCAGCATTCCCGTTGCTGCATGCGCACGGCGCGATTGCGAGCCCGGGTTACAAGAACAAACTATGTGCCGGGACGAAGCGATCGGCGCTCGTCGCTCCAACGCCCCAGTTCCTTTGTTTCCAGCCACTGCGTGGTTGTCATTCTCGCTGCCGCTGAGGTACACTTGCGCCACGTTCGGGGACTCAGCATCTGTATCGTTTAGAATTATGGAAGCGCTTCAGCTTCACGCAGCCTTGACGCAGATGATTGCCGCCTTTGCTCGCTCGGGAATCGCCGCAATGTGAAAATCCCCACCCGGAGAAGTGCCATGATCAGTCGCCTTCAGACTATCGTCTCCACTGTCACAATCTTCGCAGCCGCTTTCCTTCCGGCAACCGCACTCGGACAGCAATCGTGCGAAAGTGTCGCCGGCCTAATGGTGCCGAACACCACGATCACCTCGGCGAAGGTGATGCCCGCCGGCCCCTTTACGGCCCCTCCCGACATGCTGGGCGCCATCGCGCCGGTGAATGTGCCTGCGTTCTGCCGGGTCACAGGTGTCATCAAGCCCACTGCCGATTCCGAAATCAAATTCGAATTATGGATGCCGACAGCGACCTGGAATGGAAAGTTTCAGCAGGTCGGCAACGGCGGATTTGCCGGCGTCATACCCTCTCGCGGACTGCTGGGCCCACTGGTCAGCGGATATGCCGTCGCCGCGACCGATGATGGGCATACCGGTTTCACCGACGTAAGCTGGGCTGTCGGTCATCCGGAGAAGCTCACGGATTTTGCCTATCGAGCGGTTCACAGTACTGCCGACATTTCGAAGGCGATTATCCGTTCTTTTTATGGCAAGCAGCCGGGGCGCTCGTACTTCAGCGGATGTTCGGAAGGCGGGCGGGAAGCCTTGATCGAGGCGCAACGCTTCCCCGATGATTTCGATGGAATCATTGTGGGAGCACCGGCCAATTTCTGGACCCATCAGTTCGCGGGCTTCGTGTGGAACGAGCAGGCATTGCTCGATGATCCGGAGAGCTATATTCCGCCGGACAAACTGCCAGTGATTCAAGCTGCCGCGCTCGCACACTGCAAGCAACTCGAGGGCGCGCAGGATGGCATCCTTGAAAATCCGCGGCGCTGCGATTTTGACCCGGAAGAAATTCGCTGCGCCGCGGCGGATGGCCCCAATTGTCTCAACGCCAAGCAGGTCGCTGCGGTCAGGAAAATCTATGCCGGGCCTTCGAATCCACGCACTCACGAACAAATCTATCCCGGCTATCTGCCCGGTAACGAAGTTGCTCATGAAAACTGGCTGCCATGGATCACGGGTGCAGCGCCCGGAAAATCAATCCAAGCCTTCTTCGGAAATGTCTTCTTTGGTCAGATGGTATTCGAGAATCCCAAGTGGGACTTCCGGGGCTTCAGCTTTGATAGCGACCTCAGATCGGCCGACCAGAAGTTTGGAACAATCTTGAACGCAATCAACCCGGATCTGGAGCGCTTCCGGGCGCGGGGCGGAAAAATCATCCAGTATCACGGATGGGCTGATTCAGCGGTGGCCCCGGTGAACAGCATCAATTATTACGAAGATGTGGTCTCGGCCCAGGTGATTTCGGCGGAGAATGACAAGGGTGGTAAGCGCGGGTCCGCAGATGCGCTGAAACGCACGCAGTCGTTCTACCGCCTTTTTATGGTTCCAGGTATGGGGCACTGCAGCGGCGGTCCCGGGGCTGACGACTTCGGAAACCAGAGTCCCGTTCCACCGCCGCAAATTGACGCTCGCCACGACTTGGTGAGCGCTCTTGATAATTGGGTTGACCACGGAGTAGCACCGGACGAGATCATCGCTACCGGCTACGTGGATGGCAATCCCGCAAAAGGTGTCGTCATCACGCATCCCCTCTGCCCATATCCGCAAGAAGCGAAGCGGATCGGGCGAGGAAGCACAAAGAATTCTGACGACTTTGTCTGCCGCTTGCCCGCCCACTTAGTATTGATTCAACATTAGTCAACTCGGACGCGAGGGTGGAGCAGCAACAGAGTTGCGGATCCTCAACTCCGCTTTGAGAGTGACAACGGCATTTTGAAGATCGGGGTCGGAAGCGTTGTCGGAACCTTGGTCCGGACTCTCTGACAAGATGCCCAAGAGAGTCTGCGCCGCCTGGTGTCCGACGCGGTATCCGGGCTGAGCGATCACCGTCAATTCGGGATGCAACAGGGTGCCCACGCTGAATCCGTAGCTGTCCGGGACGGGCTCGTCGAATCCAATGACGCTGACATTTTCCGGGCATTGCACACCCAGTTCCTGCATGGCTCGCAGTAAGCCGAGCGTCATCGGACCGTTGGAGCAGAGAATGGCGGTCGGCGGCTCGTGCAATTTGAGCAATTCCAAACCGTTCTGATAACCGCTCGCGGGGCGGAAGTCACCGCGTTTGAAGTATTCTCCCCGGAGCGGCAGGTGCGCATCTTCCAGAGCCTTGCGGAAACCATCGGCGCGGTCGCTGCCAGTCGAGAGGTCGAGACGTCCGGCAATAAAGGCGAGATCCCGATGACCTAGGCTGATCAGGTATTGAGTAGCCCGGTAGGCGGCCTCGGTATTGTCAATCACGACGGCCGAACCACGATAGCCCGGCGGAATGCGATCAAACAGGACCAGCGGAGTATCCGACGGAAGTCCACCGTGACCGATGGAATAAAGGTCTGTCGAAGCTAATAAGATGCCGTCGACCCGGCGAGAGTGCAGGACTCTGAGATGGCGCTGCTCTTGCGCTACGTCGTCATTCGAATTGCAGAGAAGCACAGAATATCCGGCACCGCGAGCAGCGTCTTCGGCTCCGCGGACGACGTCGACAAAGAATCCGCTGGCAAAGTCCGGAATAACAATGCCGATGGTCGTGGTTCGCTTGACCCTCAGGCTTCGCGCAACGTGGTCGGGATGATAGTTGAGAGCCTTCATGGCTTCCTGCACCCGAGCGACCACCACCGGCCGGACCACCTGCTTGCCGTTGGCTACCGCGGAAACCGTAGCCACCGATACGCCGGCAAGGCGAGCCACGTCTCGCATGGTGTAAGAGCGATTTCTTAAGTCGGGGGTCATGCCAAAGCAGCTGCGCTCACCTATAGTAACCCAGCGGAAGACGAGCGCAACTATTCTTGGCCCGAATCGTTTCGAACTGCGCGACCAGCTTACCGTGGAACTGGATTTCCGGGTGCTATACACCAGTTACATGGTAAGAAGAGCTTGCAACTGAAAAAGGAATGGAACTGAACGCTTTAATTGTATTGAATCGTTTCGATTATTTGAGATAGGATGCCATTTCGATCGATTACTCAGCATGGGGTAGCCCGTTCCTTGCGGCTTTATCGCAAGGGGCGGGTGCGGACAGCGTCTCAGATGGCGAGTGAAATCCGATGACGAAAAAAGTATTCATGTTCTGGCCCGGGGACGGACGCAAGATTCCGAACGAATTGGCTTTGCCGAGCATTCAGAACGCGACCCGGCAACTGGAGCGGGCCGTGCGCAAAGTGGGGCGCGAGCCACATCTTATCGAAGGCTTTATCTCAAAGCCGCATGAATCCATCGAAAAGCTTGGACCCATCGATGACCCGCTCATCGCCGTCTGCGTGCATTGGTTCTATGCGACCCACACTACGGAAGGAGTTGTGGGGAAGCAAAATCCGTTGCTGCTGGCCAGCAATTTCTCGGGGCAGTGGCCCGGGCTCGTGGGCTTGCTGAATACCGGTGCTTCGCTGGAGAGCCTGGACCGGCGCTTTTCGCGCATTTGGACCGACTCCGCGGACTGGACTGAGGATCAGAAGTTCATGGATCGGCTTGCCGAATGGTGCGAAACGCAGAGCATTGCCTACTCGGAAGAAGAGCTTTCCTACGAACCCTTTATATCGAGCGCGGCCGCAGTTACCGCCCACACCATCGCAGAGCAGATCCGGAAGCGGCGCATTCTGATCCTCATGCTGGGCGATACCTCCATGGGAATGATCAACGGATACTTTGGTCCGCGATTATTGCATCGATATGGGTTCGCCGAGCATAAAGTCGACCAGGCCTGGATCATAGATCGCGGCTCGAGGATAGAAGGCAGGCGCATCGACGATGCCTTCAAATTCGTTCGAGACCGGGGCGTCATCTTCCACTGGAAAGAAAATGGCGCCGCCGATTTTGACGAAAATGCGACGCGCGAGCAACTCCGCGACTATCTTGCCGTGCTCGATCTGGCAAAGGAATACAAAGCCGATTGCATCGGCTGGCAGTACCAGCTCGGACTGATCCCGCTGCGGCCGCCCTCGGACTTTTCCGAGGGGCTGCTCAATTCGGTATGCCGTCCCGAATCTGATGGAGACACCATCGTTTGCGCCACCGAAGCAGATCAGGGCAATGTCATACCCATGGAGCTGATGAAAAGAGTACTTAAAGCGAAACGTCTCCACCCAGCCGTATTTTTTCATGACATTCGATGGGGCGCGGAGTGGGAAGGACGCTTCATCTGGGTGCTGCTGAATTCCGGGTCCAGCGGCGCTTATGCGTTTAATCACGAGGCCGAGACACTGCGCGGCGTTCACTCATTTCGCCAGCCTGCGCTTTACTTCCCCACTCCAGGAGGAACTTTCGCCGGCGAGAGTCTGCCGGGCAAGATCACCTGGGCGAGAAGTTACATACGCGAGGGCGTGCTGTGGATGGACATCGGCCGGGGAGAAGTGGTCAAGCTGCCAGAATCCATCCGCGATCAATGGTGGACGGGGACGACTCGGGAATGGCCGTTCATGGCTGCCGATCTCGGGATGTCGCGCGATGCCCTGATGGCGCACTATCTCTCCAATCACATCGCCGTTGCCTACGGAGATATCTTTGCCGAGATGGCCGCGCTGTCGCGGGAACTTGGTTTTCACGTGCGCGTGATGTCTCGTACCCACTGATCGACGGTCGCTCTCCGAGAAGAGCTGGCAGGCTGCGGAAAAACTCCTGTAGAGACGGGGCTTGCCCCGTCTAACGCCACCAGAAAAACTCTGGTTCGAAGGGTTTTGGGTAGGGCTCGGCTTAGCCGCGCCGCAAGCATCGTATTTTCACTGCGGCTTTTAGCTGTCGAGAGCGCGCGCGTTCGCCCCGAAACGACTTTTTCCGCGAGCTGCTATGAGGGAACCCGGTTAACGCGGGCCATCTGAATCAGTTTTGGCAACACATCGCCGAAACCATCTGGGGATGGTTTTCCAAAGTCAAAATATATCCGGCGAAATAGCGGATAGAGTTCATGGTAGATCTTGCTCTCTTCCGGTTGCGGAGTGAACTCGGTATACGCAGGGCAAATCCGGTCCTGGCACGCTTCGATGGTAGGAAAAGTTCCCGCCGCAAGAAAAGCAAACACCGCCGAACCAATACCAGTGACCTTGCTGCTCGGCACCAGCACGGGCCGGCCCAGAACATTGGCATAAACCTGGTTCAACACCGGATTGTTCTGCGGAATTCCACCCCCGTTGATCACGCGACGGATCTCGGTCCCATGTTCGCTCATGCGATCCAGAATGATGCGGGTATGGAATGCGGTTCCCTCGATGGCAGCAAAGAGTTCGTCCTGTGCTGTACTCTGCAGATTCCATCCAAAGGTGATCCCGCCGAGGTTAGGATTTACGAGAACGGTGCGGTCGCCGTTATCCCATGTCAGGCGCAGAAGCCCGGTTTGGCCGGCGTGGTAACTCTCCAGCCCTTTGCTTAATTCCGTCACGGTGGTGGCGGCGCGTCGAGCGATGGCGCCGAAGATGTCCCCGGTGGCGGACAATCCCGCTTCGACTCCGGTGAATTGTGGATGAACACTTCCTTTCACCACGCCGCAGACTCCGGGAATCAATTCAGTCCGCCGCGTATAGGCGATGATGCAGGTGGAGGTACCGACGACGTTGACCACATCTCCTTCTCGTGCTCCCGCGCCAATCGCGTCCCAGTGTGCATCGAACGCGCCAACCGGAATGGGTATATCCGCGCGTATTCCAAGCTTCTTTGCCCAGCCGGGCGAGAGCCTTCCGGCGATCTGGTCCGACAGAGCGTATTCGCCTTCCAGTTTGGCTCGAACCCCGGTCAGCAAAGGGTCGACTGAAGCAAGAAAGCTTTCTGGCGGAAGACCGCCCAGGTCGGCGTTCCACATCCACTTGTGTCCCATCGCGCAAATACTGCGCTTCACCTGCTTAGGGTCGCTGATTCCGCACAGCGTCGCGGCAACCATATCGCAATGTTCAAATGCGCTGGCAAACTTTTGCCGCTTGTCTGGATTATGGCGCAACCAGTGCAGCAGTTTGGCGAAGCCCCACTCCGATGAATACACTCCGCCGCACCACTCGATCGCCTGAAGACCTTCACGGCGTGCGGCGTCGGTAATCTCGGCCGCTTCGCTCCTGGCGCGATGGTCGCACCACAGATAGTAGTCGTCCAGAGGAACCATACCCTCCCCCACCGGAATCACGCTTGAACCTGTGGTATCGAGAGCGATCGCCGCAACTTGCTCGCCGGAGACATTGGCCGCGGCCAATGCCTGGTGCGTGGCATCCACCAGCGCACGCATGTGGTCGTCATCAGACTGAGTGTAAAAATCGGGGTCGTTTTTCTTTTGATGCAGCGGATACTCAGAGTGAGCGGAGCCGAGCAGGCCACGTTCGCTGTCTATCATGGAAACGCGAACGCTCAGCGTGCCGAAGTCTACTCCCGCGACAATGGTCATGCCCGCTTCTCTCGCGCCCGCTTCTCTCGCACCTGCTTCTCTCGCAGATAGCTCATCGAAGCCGGAGCCGCCGTGGAGTCTCTCACTCTCAGTTCAGCCTTGAGTTTTACAGTTGTTTCCGGGCGTTCGTTCGCCAGCCCATTGTTCTCTGCCGGTGACTGCAATTTGCGTAACAAGAGCTGCATCGCCTGCCGGCCCATTTCATTGGAGGCTTGCGCGATCGTAGTCAGGCGCGGGGTGAAGTATGCGGACCATTCGAAATCATCAAAACCGAGAACGCTCACCGCCTCGGGGCAATGTACATGAAGTTCTCTCAGAGCCCGCATCAGTCCCAGCGTCATCTTATTGTTGCAGGAAAAAATCGCGGTCGGAGGCACGGGAAGCCGCATGAGTTCCAGGCTGCATCGATATCCACTTTCCAGCTGGAAGTCACCCTGCTGAACATACTTGTCGGGAAGAGCAAGATGTTCCTCCTGCAATGCTTTCCGAAATCCCTCGAGTCGATCCAGACCGTTCGAAAGGTTCAAGTGTCCGGTGATAATTGCGACCCGGCGATGGCCCAACTCAATCAGATGACGCGTGCCATCGTAGGCAGCGCTGAAATTATCGGTCATCACGGCGTCGCCGGTATATCCCAGCGGAACGCGATCAATCAGAACAATGGGAAACCGTTTATGAACGCGCGGCTCATGGGCCGAGGGAGAGCTGGTCGGCGCCAGCAACACGCCATCCACGCGTCGAGAAAAGAGCGTGCTCAGGTAATGCCGTTCTAAAGCCGGGTCTTCGTTCGAATCGCACAGGATGACGGAATACCCATTGCTTTGCGCCTCCTTTTCAACACCGCGTATGACATCCGTGAAAAAAGGATTCGTAACGTCTGCAATGACCATACCCACCGTATTTGTGCGACGCATCCGCAGGCTGCGAGCCACTTGATCCGGGTGGTAATCGAGCGCGTCCATCGCCTTCTTTACGCGTTCTACCAACGCCGGTTTTACCGTGGGCTTATTGTTGAGGACGCCGGACGCGGTGGCGACGGATACTCCGGCGAGGCGGGCAATGTCACGGATGGTGTACAAGCTTCAGGCTCCAGCTCAATTTCATCTTCATCATCCTGGCGATCACACGATCACGCTATCTATTCGAGACGTGCGCCCCAACCGAAATACAGGATAACAGATTAAAAATCGCCAATAAACGAATCGATTCTATTGTCGAAGCCACAAACGGCAATCAGCGAGCGCAGTGCCCACCTGTATGTCGTTTATCACCATATAAAATCACTCACGCACTCGTTGCCAGCCAATTATAGTATCGATTCTATTTTTGATTGACAACCACGGATAAGCGGTGTTATCAATGCCGAACGCGCGGAAGTCGGAACCGATTCTTGCGATTCGAGTGATTGGCCGCTTTTGACGCCGAGGGGCCCCGGCGGCACTGGAGCTCGTTGCTGCACTCTCAAATCCCTTCCCCGATGTTCCGGGGTGCAGCGGCGAGCTCGCCGGGACAAATCGGGGCAGCCGGCGCCACGATCGAGTGGCCCGTTCCTTGCGGCTTTATCGCAAGGGGGCGGGTGCGGACAGCGCCTCAGACGGCTGCTTAGCGACGGTTATTCAGAGGCCGCGGCCTGATCGACGGAAAACGATCGGCCGGAAACCTGCACCGAAATGTAGCGGCGCGTTTTTCACGGAGGGGGTGGAATGCTTCGAGTGTTTCTGTTAGCAGGAATGATTGCACTGTTCACGACAAGTATGATTGCCTCTGTGAAAGTTGAGAAGACGGAATACAAAGGTTGGCCGAACTGTTATCGCGTCAGCAACGGAGAGATTGAACTCATCGTCACCGGTGACGTGGGGCCGCGAGTCATTCGGTTCGGGTTTGTAGGCGGCCAAAACTTATTCAAGGAGTTTCCCGAACAACTCGGACGCAGCGGAGAGGAGAAATTCCAGTTGCGCGGTGGCGACCGGGTGTGGAAGGCTCCCGAGGATCCTGTGGCTACGTGGGCGCCGGATAATGTTCCGGTTGCGATCCAAGTGACCCCGACCGGCCTCGTAGCTCGCGAGCCCATCGAACCGCTCACCAATCTACAGAAAGAAATCGAGGTCAGCATGGATCCGTCGGGCACGGGCGTGACTGTGTCCCACCGGATCACCAACCATTCTCTGTTTACCCTCGAGTTTGCGCCCTGGGCCTTGACCATGATGGCGCAAGGCGGAACCGCGGTCACCGGATTCCCGCCACGGGGAAGGCATCCTATCAATCTTGAGGCCACGAACCCGCTGGTGATGTGGGCCTATACCGATCTCTCGGATCCCCGCTGGAAATTTAACAAAAAGTACATGATGCTCCGGCAGGATCCCAGGAACAGCGAGGCCCAGAAGCTGGGGCTGTTCAATCCCGACACCTGGGCCGCCTACATCCTTAATAATGAGGCATTCGTGAAGAGGGCCAGTTCGGACCCAACCAAAACCTATCCCGATTTCGGCTGCTCATTCGAAACCTTCACTAACAGCGACTTTCTCGAAATGGAAACCCTCGGCCCTCTGACGAAGGTGCTGCCCGGGCACACGGTTGAGCACGTGGAGCACTGGGGCCTCTTCCGCAACGTCACGCTGAACGACTGGACCGACACTGAATTGGATCGCGTCCTCCTCCCGCTGATTCAGAAGGTCGGGAGCACCCGGTAATGCTGGCGGCGGCGTGGCTTTTCCAGGGGGCGAATACTCGCCTCTCACTCAATCCCGTTGACCTGATCATCATCGTGTTGTACTTCGTGCTGGTTCTGGGGCTTGGTTTGTACCTGCGGAAGTTCACCACCACCGGCGAAGAATTCTTCATGGCCGGGCGCGAAATGACCGCCTGGATCGCCGGCCTCAGCTTCATCTCAGCCAACCTTGGCTCTCTGGAGATGATGGGCTATGCGGCGGCCACCTACCAGTACGGCATCCTGGTGGCGCACGCCTACTGGATCGGCGCCATCCCCGCCATCCTGTTCCTCGGTCTGGTGATGATGCCGTTCTATTACATCTGCAAGACCCACTCGGTTCCGGGTTATCTGATGCTGAGATACGGCGACGGCGCGCGATCGCTCTCCGCCATTTCCTTCGCCGTGATGACCATTCTGATGAGCGGCATCAACATGTATTCGATGGCCATCATCATGAAAGTCATCCTGGGCTGGAACATCCATTTCAGCATCTGGGTCTCTTCCCTGACCGTCGCCCTCTACGTGATGGCAGGCGGTCTGCTCTCGGCCATCTTCAACGAGGTTCTGCAATTCTTTCTGATCTGGATCGGCTGTCTCGTCGTTCCGGTTGTCGGACTCATAGAAACCGGAGGATGGACGGGTATGGTCCATCGCATCCAGACGAACTTCCCCGGCCAGGATTTCACTCATATGTGGAGCACGACCGGATCATTCACCGGTAATCCGATGGGCGTGCACTGGACCGGGATCGTATTCGGCTGGGGACTGGCGATCTCGTTCGGATACTGGACCACTGACTTCCTCGTAGTGCAGCGCGTAATGGCCGCCAAGGATCTGCGTTCCGCGCAACTGGGTACGGTGATTGGTGCCTTCTTCAAAATGATGGTGCCGCTGATCGTCATTCTGCCCGGCTTGCTGGCACTCGCCGTGCTGCCCTTCCATCTGGTTCCAGAAAGCCAGGGCGGAATACCGAACGCGCACACCTACAACGAAGCTCTTCCTCTAATGCTGGCCCGCTACTGCGGTCCGGGACTGCTTGGGCTCGGAGTCACCGCGCTGGTGGCAGGCTTCATGTCTGGAATGGCCGGCAACGTTACCGCTTTCACAACGGTATGGACGTACGACATCTACAAGCCCTACATTCGAAAGAACGCGTCGGATTCACATTATGTTTCGATGGGCCGGTGGTGTTCTTTTCTGGGTGTGTTTGTGAGCATCGGGACGGCATACCTGGTAATGAATTTCTCCAGCATCATCGTGTATGCGCAAGTGATTTTCGTGTTCTTCATAGTTCCCATGTTCGGCACCGTGATCCTCGGCATGCTCTGGAAGCGAACCACACCGGCGGCCGGATTTTGGGGCCTCCTTGCCGGCATTTTGACGTCATTCGGGTTGTGGGCCTGGGTAAAGTTTGATCCGAGCGCACTGCGACACGTCGCCTTCTCGCCAGATGCCAGGGACATGGCGGAAAATGTTTATCGCGCCATGTGGTCCCTGATTGCGAACGTTGTCGTAACCGTGGCGGTGAGCCTGTTCACCAAGCCGAAGCCCGAGCACGAACTCAAGGGACTGGTCTATGGAATGACCGATCTGGCTCCCGAAGGTCATTTCCCGTTCTTTCGGCGGCCGATCACGTGGGCGGCCGCGGTGGGCGTCGGATTTGTGCTGTTGAATCTATTGTTCTGGTGATTATTCTGGCGATTATTCGGTAGTGGTGCACTTTGCGAAAGCGTGAGCCACCAAGGCCACCAAGGTACACGAAGGAAATATCTGAAGCCAAAAGCCTTCGTGATCCTTCGTGCTCTTAGTGGTTCAGGACTTCATCGGCTCCATCGTGAAACTGCACCACTGTGGATTATTCTCGTAAGAGGTGCGTTGTGCAAAAACACTTTATACCAATCTGGTTCTTCATCGGATCGCTACTTACAATTTACGGTGTGTTGATCCTTGTATCTGGAATCTATGAATTGTTTGTGCCTCCGAGTACTCCAGTAGCAATGTCTCACCTCCACATCGGAATCTGGTGGGGTTGTGGAATGCTGCTACTCGGTTTAGCGTACGTGATCCGCTTCCGGCCAAAGCGCAAAGACGTGTGAGGTGGCTTTGTCCTGCGTCAACTGGAAATGGAGCGGGCGTTCCAATGTGATTAAACTTCTTCGGTCTACTACACCGGAGAAGCCGGAACCGCCGACTTCTTCGAAAAATCTAGGGCTAATATTTGCTCGTGTGGGGACGGGCGCCCTCGCCTGTCCAAGCCGAGCACAGCTCGGCAGTTGCGGATGCTCACCGCCAACTCTGACCACGCTTACCTCAATTTGTCATCCTGTCTCTAACGACTATGCCGCGTGCGCCCCTTCTCGCGCTTTTCGAGAAGGGGCCATCACGAACCCCGCATCAAGGGGATTCAGTCAAGCGGCAGATGGGCGGATGCCGGCCGCTATCGCCCAGCTGGCTCGCGTCCCTTTTCAAACTGCACCCTCCGACCAAGCGTTCATCTAAGCTTCGTCCGGACCGGCGGTCTTGGATTCATCACAATCAAGTGTGATCCCCGTCACAGACACCCAACTCAGCCGCGTGCCAAAATGTCGACTGGTTAGGTAGCGAGAAGTGTGCCCCGTCACTGGGAGGGCTACCTCCGAAGCTGCCCCGAATTTTCAAGTGCTCGCTTAAGCTAAGTCATGATTTATGAATATTTTAGCTATAAGTCCTTTTAACTCAAAGATTTTGCGGGGAATTCCGCCTAAATTGCTGATTCCAAAGGTCGAGATTAGAAAAAAAATTCGAGAGGGGTTATCCGCTCAGGCGGTTTCGGACCAATATGGCAGCTAAGTCCTTTTTCCGGAATATTTTACCCGTAACCCCTTTAGACCCAAGATTTTGCGGCAATTTCCTACCCTAACCCCATGATTCCAATAGCGGGTGGGGGAGGGGGTGGGTGTGCACTGGCAATCTTTGCCAACCCGGCACGCGCGAACGTCCGAAGAAGTTAGCGGCAAACAGCAGGTCCTTCGCTTCTCTCAGCTGTAGAGAAACTCCCGGAACGACGCCGGCGCGGCGCGAATCGCCCTTCCTGAGACCGTGCTACCCTAGCCGTTCGACTCGGCGGTGTTCCGCTTCCGAAAGGCGAATTACGATGATCTTCATGAAACAGATTCTGCTGCTCTCGCTGCTGGCTGTTGATCTGTTTGCCCAAGCCCCTCCGGTGCAGTCCAAGTACAAGCCTGAAAACTTCAGCTTCCAGGACGTCATGATCCCGATGCGCGATGGCGTCCGTCTTCAGACGGTGCTCAGGACGCCGAAGAACGTCGACGGTCCGCTCCCCATCCTCTTTGTGAGAACTCCATACGGAGTCCCCGAGAACGCGAATTCACTGACGGAGTCCGGTTTGTTTGACGATCTCATTGCGGATGGCTATATCTTCGTATCGCAGAATATCCGCGGCCGCTTTAAGTCGGAAGGCACATTTGTAATGCAGCGCCCGGCCCGCGACAGGAATGATCCCAAATCGATCGACGAAGCCACGGACGCGTATGACACCATCGATTGGCTTATCAAGAATGTTCCGAACAATAGCGGCCGAGTCGGCATGTGGGGGATTTCCTATCCCGGTTGGCTGGTGACGCAGGCGCTGCTTGAGCCGCATCCCGCGCTGAAAGCTGCCAGTGAGCAGGCATCTCCGGACGACATGTTCATTAATGACGACTTCCATCACAACGGCGCGTTTCGACTGAGCTATGGATTCGAATATTCCGCTTTACTGGAAACCTCCAAGGAGACGAACACAAACTTCGAGTTCGACCAATACGACACCTACGCGTGGTACCTGGCGCTCGGCGCACTCTCCAACGCGAATGCGAGGTACTTCCATGGAAAGCTACCGACGTGGAACGACTTCGTTGAGCATCCAAACCACGATTTTTGGAAGCAGCATGCCGTGACCACATATCTGAAACACACTACCGTTCCAAACCTGAATGTCGCCGGCTGGTACGATCAGGAAGACTTCGTCGGCCCGACGCGCATTTATGCCACGCTGAAGCAGACGGATACCGGGCATCTGAACTACTTCGTCGCTGGTCCGTGGAACCACGGCGGGTGGATGGATCAAACTGGACGCAAACTCGGTGAAATCGACTGGGGCAGTGACATCTCCCGTTATTATCGCTCGCATATTCTGGCTCCATGGTTCGCGCATTGGCTGCACGACAAACCGCTCACGGAGCCCGAAGCATTGACTTTCGAGACCGGCACCAACGTCTGGAAGAACTACGACGAGTGGCCACCGAAAAAAGGCATCACCGAGAAGAAGCTTTACCTGCACTCGGGAGGCAAGCTCTCTTTCGACCCACCCTCTGAGCAGGATGCCTTTGATTCCTACATTTCTGATCCGGCCAATCCAGTGCCGTACCGCAATCGACCGATCACGCCGACTTATCCTGCGCCGGCCTGGACCACATGGCTGGTACAGGATCAGCGCTTCGTGGAGCATGGCCCTGATGTGTTGACATGGCAGACTGATCCGCTGACTGAGGACGTAGCGGTCACCGGAGACATCGTCGCCGACCTGTTCTCTTCAACCACGGGAACCGACAGCGACTGGGTCGTGAAGCTGATCGACGTGTATCCCGAGGACTATCAGAAAATCACGGAAGAAGATGCGGGCAAGGGTGCCGGACCTGTGCTCAACGGCTATGAGTTGATGATTGCCGACGATATTCTGCGCGGGCGTTATCGCAACAGCATGGAAACGCCGGCTCCGCTCACCGCTAACCAGGTCACCGAATACAAGATCGACCTGCACCCCAACGACCATGTCTTTCTCAAGGGCCACCGCATGATGGTGCAGGTTCAGAGCACGTGGTTTCCTCTATACGATCGCAACCCACAGAAGTTTGTGGAGAACATTTATAAAGCAGGGGATGCCGACTACGAGAAAGCGACACAGAAGGTGTATCGCTCGAAGGCGGCTCCATCGAGCATAGTACTGCCGGTGGCTGGGAAATAGAGAGCCGGAAAACAAGAAGCGACTACTCTCGAACTAACCGCTAGTAATTCCAGGAAGAGCTGTCCTCTCCGGGCGGGGCAGTCGACTTCACGTAGCTCGCCATGCGATTTATCCCACAGGCTGAGATCGTGAACGGTGACGTTGACTTGGCCTTCGGCGGCCTTGCAACCCGGACAATTTAGAATCTAACAATTCCTGCTGTTTCATCGCGGTCTTCACTCCTTCACGAAGAAGACGCAAACTAAGTTGCAGCGCCACAACGATTGTTGCACATGTCGTGAGGAAACTACATCACGAAGGTCGCCTGTGACATCGGCCTCAGTTTGACGTCAAAACTAGCTGCGGGGGCACCGTTAGCAGTTCTCAGACCCGCGGGACCCGTCTTCTAGGCAGCCGCGTTATGTAATGCGAATTGCATGCAAATCAATTATTTAAGGGGTCGCGCAACGCCGCCGTCAGTGAATGCCTGATTACATGGCGGTTCGATCGAAAATCATTGCGCAACGTTCGTTGCGTTTGTGGTAAATTTTCGGGAACAATTCACGCGCAACGTCCGTACTAACAAAGTCTGTGCCCACATCTTGTTCAGGAGGAACGGGAAAACTATGGATACGAAACTCTGCAAACTGGAAAAGCAGCTCCGGTTGCTTAAGGCTTACGCGGTCTTGTCGATGGTAATGTTCAGCGCACTGGTCTTCATGGCTGCCAGGAATCCTTCAAAGAAGGTTGCCTTTGATGAGATCGACGTCCACAAAATCAATGTCGTCGAAGGAAATGGCAGGGTGCGACTTGCGATATCGAATAGCGAACTTTTCCCCGGAGGGACGGTTGAGGGAGTTGAGCTGAAGAGCCGGGTAGGCACGCGCGGAGCCGGACTCCTTTTCTACAACGATGACGGCAACGAGGACGGGGGTCTTGTCTATGGGGGCAAAACGACGGACGGCAAACCGGATGCCTTTGGCACAATCAGGTTTGACCATTATAAACAGAACGAAGCGATTGGCATGAGCTATAGCGAGGATCATGGGAAGCGCGAGTCGGGGTTTGAGGTGTGGGATCAATCGGCCATTCCGATTAGTCGTGCATTCGCCGAGCAATATGAAAGCATCGGGCTCATGAAGGATGGTCCAGAAAAGGACGCGGCCATGAAGAAGCTTAAGGATGCGCATCAATCTGAGTTTGCGTGGACTCCGCGCGTGTTTGTCGGCCGAACCAAAGCGGACGACGCCGCGCTCATCTTAAAGGACACGAAAGGCAAACCACGCATCCGGATTGCCGTCGATAATGCCAACGTTCCATCACTCCAGTTCCTCGACGAAAACGGCAAAGTAACGAATGAGTTCCCGCAGGCCAAATAGTTCAGATGTCGCGAAAGAGACGAGTGGGACGCCACCAGCAGTAATTTCGCCGACGATGGTGGCGTCGATTCCACATCTTCAAATCATAGGCCGGTGACGGGTTGGCCAAACTCGGAGAGAAGCTGCCGCTCGCGACTGAGCGGATTCAATGAGATAAATGGTAGGCACGAGGAGACTCGAACTCCTGACCTCTACCGTGTCAAGGTAGCGCTCTAACCAACTGAGCTACGCGCCTACGTGGAGCCGTTTCAATAGTTTAGCAAACTTCTATTGACGGCCGACGACGGAAATCACCTGTAAAACGTCGCCTGTGAAACCAAATGTCGCCTTTTGTTCGCCAAGGCAATGACTGTGTGACGTGCTACAACCGTTCCCGGTAAAACTCAGTTTACCGCGTCCGAACCGTTTCGCAAAATCGCGCCGCGCTATGTCGGCAACCGGGAAGTAATCGGTCATTTCCTGTTTGCCCCCAACTTCAACCTTATTGCGCGCATTAACGTACCATGGGGCTGAACCTCAATTCTTGAAGAAGTGGAAGGCATAGTAGCGGACGGGCGCACAGCGCGTTACAAAACGGAGGATCGAATGCGATCCGAAATCGAAAGTGCTGAAGCGGATAACACGCAACGGAGATACGCGAGACTTGTGGGGTTTCTGTTCCTCGGCGAAATCATCCTCGCTATCGGTAGCGGCTTCGTTCTCTCCCACATCGCGGGGAGCGGAACCTTCGCAGAAACTACCAAGAGAATCGCAGCGTCGGAGCGTTCCTATCGAACAGCCCTCTCCACTGTGCTGATTGTGACTTTGAGTAGCGTTGTACTGGCGTTCGCATTGTACGCAACGCTGAAGCCCGTCAACCGTTTGCTGGCTCAACTCGGGATGATTTTCTGCTTGGGAGATTCATTTCTGGCACTGGTGGTGCGGATGTGCGGCTTCGTTAGGCTGCATCTGTCTGTCTCTGCACAGCCCGGCGGAGCGGGAACGATCACCGCCGAAGCATTGGCGGACCTAATGCGCAATATTGCGGGTGCGACCGAGAACATAGGCGGCATATCCTTCGGCATAGGCTTGCTGCTGTTCTTTTATCTGTTTTTCGAATCGCGCTACATCCCGAGAGTGCTCGCATCTCTAGGTCTCGCCGCTTCCTTCATCTGGACAGTCCTCTATTTCGCCAGCTTGGTATTCCCAGAACAACGCGGGTTATTCCAATACATCTGTTTTCCTCCAATGGTTTTGGCCGATGTCACGACTGGCTTCTACCTTCTGCTGTTTGCGGTAAGGGCCGAGGTCCGCGGCAATCAGTCTGCAGCGATCGCTGGCGTCTAGAACCGCTAGGCAAGGGCCATCGCTGCCATTAGTCCTGAGACCCCTAAATCGCCAGCCTGTGGGAAGCCAAAACGGAACATGGGAGTTGCACTAGTCAAGGTCGTCCTGGAGACTCATTGGCGTTTGGATGTCCGTCTAGGCTACTTAGTTCACCACGTCCGAACCGTTCCGCAAAATCGCATTTTAGTTTTGCTGTCCGGCTGATGCTCCATTGGTCGGATCTGGAGCATCGCGTGCCGTCCGCGCGGCACTAGTGAACGATATTTTCAAAATCTCGCTTGTGTCGCGCGCATGTACGACTGGCGGCAGGCGCTTGTCCTCAAATCCTTGCGGGGAAATGCTTTATTCGAAACGGAGCAAGCGTTTACCGCCCTGTTAACAAGGGCAAATATCAGGAATCCAGTGTCAAGAGCCGAAAAGCGAACCCGTCGAATCGCTTGACACTTGAGTTGACTGCTAACGGTGACTAGTGATATACGAACGGGTTGAAGCAAACGTTTGCCACCACTCCTTCCACCTGGAGCATCCGCCATGAAAGCCACATCCAGGCGACATTTTCTAACCATAACGGCGACCGCCACCGGCGGGGCTTTAGCGGCGCGTTCTCTGCCTTCATGGGCGCTTTCTGTCGCTGCAGCATCCGACGCGCCCCCGCTCTCGGTTTTTGAGTATTCGCAGGTCCGATTGCTCGAAGGACTGTTGCGCGAACAGTTTGACAAAAATCACGAACTCTTCTTGAACCTGAATGAAGATGGCCTTCTCAAACCATTTCGGCAGAGGCAAGGGATGGTCGCTCCCGGACCGGACTTGGGCGGGTGGTACGACAACAGTGACGATTTCAATCCCGCGAACAATTTCCACGGCTTCGTTCCGGGTCACTCCTTTGGCCAATATGTCTCGGGTCTGGCGAGAGCCTATGCGGTCAGTGGTTCAAAACCCACACAGGCGAAAGTACATCGCTTGGTTCGAGAGTACGCCGCTACGGTAGAGCCGACTGGAAAGTTCTACGTTGACTATCGACTACCCGGTTACACATTCGACAAGATCTGCTGTGGACTCATCGACGCCCACGAATTTGCTGCGGATCCGATTGCTTTGGACGTGCTCAAGCGAAGCACTGATGCTGTGCTTCCGTACCTCCCGGAAAAAGCCCTGAGCCGTGCCGAGCAGGAAGCTCGTCCGCACAAGACCATCGCCGACGCGTGGGATGAGACCTACACTCTGCCGGAGAATTTCTTTCTCGCATACGAACGAAGTGGTGACCAGCGCTATCGCGATCTGGCCACGCGCTTTCTCTACCATGAGTACTACGATGCACTCGCGGAGAACCATAACGCCTTGCCTGGAAAACACGCCTACAGTCACGTGAACACGCTGAGTTCCGCTATGCAAGCTTATCTGGTTTTGGGGAAGGATCAGTATCTTCGAGCCGCTGCCAACGGACTACGCATGGTGGAGGAACAGAGTTACGCAACTGGAGGATGGGGACCGAACGAAGGCTTTGTGGAACCTGGCAAAGGTCTGTTGGCGACGAGCTTGACTAATACGCACGCCAGTTTCGAAACGCCCTGCGGCGCATACGGACAATTCAAGCTCACCCGGTACTTGTTGCGGGTCACGCGCGATTCCCGCTATGGCGACAGCATGGAACGAGTGCTCTTCAATACTATTGCAGGCGCCAAGCCCCTTCTTGCAGATGGTACCTCTTTTTACTACTCCGATTACAACAACGATAACGGAAAAAAGGTCTATCACCGAGATAAGTGGCCGTGTTGCTCCGGAACCTTCCCGCAGCTGACGGCCGACTATGGCATTAGTGCTTATTATCGGAGTGTTGACGGAATTTACGTTAACTTGTTCATTCCTTCTCAAGTCAGCTGGTCTCAGAACACAACGCAATGCAAGCTCACTCAGCGAACCAGCTATCCCATATCCAACACGACCGAGCTTCGTTTCGAGCTGGCGCGTCCGGAGAACTTCACGGTCTATCTGAGAATCCCCGCCTGGGCGGATGCGCAAACCCGTGTGTCGATTAATGGCAAGCGGGTACAAGGCGAGGCCGCGCCCGGCAAATTTTTGGCTTTGACTCGAAACTGGAAGACCGGTGACCGCGTCGAGTTTGAAATCGGAATGCCACTGCGGCTCGAGCGGATCGACGAGCAGAACGCCAACACCGTGGCACTCCTGCGTGGCCCGATTGCCTTGTTCGCCGTCGGCGATATTCCGCATAAATTAACTCGATCGCAATTTCTTGGAGCGACTGCCGCTTCTCAATCTTCGCAAGACTGGATAGTCAGGAGCGATGGCGGGCCGCTGACTCTTCGTCCCTTTGCGTCGCTGGGCGATGAAACCTATCGTCTCTATCACAAGGTGGAAGGGTAAAGCAGAGAGCACGAGCAATCTCGACAGATCCCTCAGGAGACGGTGCACAATGTTTTCGGACAAAAGACGAGAGTTCTTAAAGCAAGCCGCGACTGCGGGAATTGCATTCTCTGCCAACACTTTTCTGAACCCTTTCGCGTGGAGCCAGCCTTCTCCAGATTCCGGCGACGTTGCTCGTATATACGTCGATTCCCGTCGAATCATTGCTCCGCTTGACCGGAATCTCTTCGGATCATTTCTAGAACATCTGGGGCGCGCCATTTATACGGGTGTCTATGACCCCGATTCCAGCTTGTCGGATGCCTCGGGTTTCCGCAAGGATGTGATGGAGGAAGTGCGGCAGCTCGGGGTTCCGATCATCCGCTACCCCGGAGGCAATTTTGTTTCGGGTTACAACTGGCTCGACGGAGTTGGACCGAAGAAAGATCGTCCGCGCGTCCTGGACAAGGCGTGGAATACGATCGACACGAACCAATTCGGAACCAACGAGTTCATGGCATGGTCCAAGCTCGTCGGATCGCAGCCGCTGATGGGTCTCAACCTGGGGACCGGTACGGCGGAGAAGGCTGCCGCGCTGGTCGAATACTGCAACGTGGAGAAGGGGACGAAATGGAGCGATCTGCGGCGCGCTCACGGCTTTGAGCAACCGCACCACGTAGAACATTGGTGCCTCGGCAATGAGATGGATGGTCCGTGGCAGATCGGCCACATGACGGCGAGTGAGTATGGCCTGAAAGCGCAGGACGCCGCCCGCCAGATGCGCGCTGTCGATCCATCGCTCAAGCTGATCGCCTGCGGATCGAGTGGTCCCGGAATGCCGACCTATTTGGAATGGGACCGCGAAGTCCTGGAGCAGTGTTATGAGTATGTCGATGCGCTCTCGTTGCATCGCTATATCGGAAATACTCAGCAAGAAACCGGCGGAGATAGTGCCAGGTTCCTTGCTATGAACCTCAGCATGGAGCAGCAGATCGCGGAAACGCTCGCGGTGTGCGATTTGGTCCGCGGACACAAACGGTCGCCGAAGAAACTATGGTTGTCCTTTGACGAGTGGAACGTATGGTATCGCGAACGCACCGGCGACGCGGTGAACGGACATGAGAAAGAGGCTCCGCATCTTTTGGAAGAAGTCTATAACCTGGAGGACGCGCTGCTGGTCGGGGGAATTGTCAACACGCTGATACGCAATGCAGACCGCATAAAAATAGCTTGTCTCGCGCAACTCGTGAACGTAATCGCTCCGCTCGTTACTAATCCGAAAGGCTTGCTGCGGCAGACAATCTATTATCCCTATAGCTGGGCGCTGCAATCGGCGCGCGGAACCGTACTCAATGTGCTGGTGGAATCGCCCATGTATGAAGTTTCGGGCATGGGCCAAGTTTCCTATCTTGATGTGGCCGGGACTCTGGACCCGAACGACGGAAAGGTCTCGATGTTTATGCTCAATCGCGATTTGAATAAGGCGCGCACGGTGGAAATCAATTGGCAGGGCCACGTGCCGGGCAACGTGCTCGGTTCCACGGTACTCACAGGTAATGATTTGAAAGCGTTCAACAGTTTCGAAGCGCCGCATCGAGTCGCTCCACAACCAGCGGACAAACCTTCGACCGTTGCGGGACATACGAAACTTGAGCTACCGGCTCGCTCCTATACGGTTGTTCAATGGGCGGCGTAGCCCTCACTCCGGCGGCCGCAAACGTTTTCTAGAGCCAGTCTCGCCCTCCCGATTGGATCGCGAGCGTATGGTAAACTCCACTTTTGTCGCGAGCCTGTTTCGAAGCAAACTTCGATGGATATTCGTGAAATCGCGCGAAGAGCGAAGGTTTCCACCGCCACCGTATCCAGGGTGATTAATCGCGTGCCCACGGTCGATCCTCAGCTTGCCAAGCGAGTCTGGAAAGTCGTTGACGAACTGGGCTATTTTCCTAATACCCAGGCTCGGGCTCTGGTTTCAGGACGCAGCCGGCTTTTCGGACTGATCGTTTCTGAAATCACCAATCCGTTTTTCCCGGAGATCGTGCAGACCTTTGAGAATCTCGCTGTAGAAAACAATTACGAGATCCTGGTGACCTCAACCGTGCATGATCCGAAGCGGATGGAATCGTCGGTCCGCCGGATGATCGAGCGTCGCGTCGATGGAGTGGCCATTCTGACGTTTGGTATGGAAGACACGCTGCTCGATCATCTCCGCTTCCGTAAGGTCCCATTGGTATTCGTCGACGTGGGACCGAATGCTCCGGGCATCGTAAATATACGGATCAATTATTTGAACGGAATTCGCCAGGCAGTGCAACACTTCGCCGCGCTTCGCCACACGCGTATCGCTTTTATTACGGGTCCGTCGCATTTGAAATCCGCGGTGGCGAGAAAGATGGCTTTCATGACATCCATGACGGAGATCGGGCTCTCTCCCGACCTGATTGTCGAGGGCAATCACCAGATGGATGGCGGGATGCGAGCGCTGGTTGAATTTGAAAAGTCGGACAACCGGCCAACAGCGGTGCTCTGTTCCAATGACATGACAGCTATCGGAGTGATGCGGGAAGCCTACGATCAGAACATCAAGATACCGAATGATCTCTCCGTAATCGGGTTCGATGACATCCGACTGGCCGAGTTCACAATTCCACCGCTGACGACGGTGCAAATGTCGCAAAGGGAGCTGGCGAAGATTGCCTTTCAAGCGCTGTTGCACGAGGTGCAACGCGAGTCGCCTTCCCTTGAACGCAGCGAATATGACCTGACCACCAACCTGGTACTCAGGCGCTCCACCGCGCTCGCCCGGTCTGGATCGCAGATGGGGAAAGCTCACGTGGAAAACACGGGACCACGAGTCCGGTGATCATCTCTACAAGAAAAGTTGGATTTGCGATTCAGACAATGCGCCCGTTTCCGGCTCTCCTCTTTTTTCTTCTAGTCACTCCCTTATGCTGGTCGCAGCCGGCTTCAGAAAGCGTGAACATCCGGGTGCAAGTGGATCAATCGCTGGGAGCGATGCCGCAAATCTGGAACTATTTCGGGTATGACGAACCGAACTATACCTATGCTGCGAACGGGAAGAAACTGCTCGGCGAACTGACTGCGCTGAGCGCCGCGCCGGTGTATGTTCGAGTTCATAATCTGCTGACTTCCGGTGATGGATCGGCGTCCCTGAAGTGGGGTTCAACCGGTGTGTACTCGGAAGACGGATCCGGCAATGCGATTTACAGCTGGACAATTCTCGATCGAATTTTCGACACATTCCAAACCACCGGAGTACGGCCGTTGGTCGAAATCGGGTTCATGCCAAAGGCGCTCTCCACGCATCCTGAACCTTATCGTCACGACTTTCCCCGCGTGGGCGACATTTACACGGGATGGGCTTATCCTCCAAAGGATTATCGGAAGTGGTCAGAATTAGTTTTCCAATTTGTCGACCACCTGCACCGGCGTTATGGCGATGCAGAAGTAAAGACCTGGTTGTGGGAAGTTTGGAACGAATCCGATATTGGATACTGGAAAGGCACGCGAGAAGAATATTTCAAGCTTTATGACGTTACCACCGAGGCTGTCCTGCGCGCGCTTCCCGAGGCGCAAATCGGAGGGCCGGAGACGACCGGACCAGGCAATCCGAACGCGGCAGACTTTCTGCGAGCGTTTCTGGACCATTGCGCGCACGAGAAGAATTACGCGAACGGGAAGGTTGGGTCGCATCTCGATTTCATCAGCTTTCATCCGAAAGGATCTCCCACATGGCAAGGCGACCACGTGCAGATGGGGATCAGCCGGCAACTTTCTGCGATTGAGCAAGGTTTCAAGATCGTAGCCTCTTTTCCAGGATGGCAGCGGACTCCGATTATCCTCGGAGAATCAGACCCCGAGGGTTGCGCAGCCTGTTCCGCCGAGAAGAATCCACAAAACCTGTATCGCAACGAACCGCTTTATGGCGCCTACACGGTCGAGGTTCTGAATAACATCATGGCATTGGCGCGCCAGGAAGGGGTCAATTTTCGTGGAGCCGTAACCTGGGCCTTTGAGTTTGAGGATCAGCCACCCTTCGCTGGCTTTCGGGAGTTAGCGACGAGTGGCGTGGACAAGGCCGTTCTGAACGCCTTTCGCATGTTGGGGCTGATGGGGAACGAGCGCGTGAAGACATCCAGTTCTGGAGCTTTGTCCAGTGAGCAAATTGTGCGGGCCGGGGTTCGAGGGCAGTCCGACATAAATTTGATAGCCACGCGCAAGGATCAAGCCCGGGAGGCCGAGATTCTGATCTGGAACTACAACGACGACGATGTTCCCGTTGGCGGTGCGTCCGTCGACCTGCTGGTTAGCGGCTTGCCTGTGAACGCGAAGCGAGCTCTACTGGAGCATTTCCGTTTGGACTCGAGCCACAGCAATGCATTCGCGGTGTGGAAGGAGATGGGATCGCCGGCAGCGCCCTCCGACAGCGAGTACCAGCGTCTCGAGAACGCCGGCCAACTGCAGCCGCTGGACTCGCCCACGTGGACAACAATTCGGGAAGGCGCCATCCGACTGCAGTTCATCCTGCCCCGGCAAGGTCTGTCACTCTTGCGACTCACATGGTGAATTTCCGACGGTGAAAGTCAGCAACCATCCTGAGGCCGTTTCTTTCGGCCGCGACTTTAATGCGGAACGCCGGAAGCCATGCCGCTGGAGCTGGAGCTTTTCGAGTGAATCAGCTGTTCCGTGATGCGGAATTGTTCCTTTGCCAGCTCGCCCATGCCGGAACGCTGATAGATTCGTCCCAACAGGTAGTGATCTGCACTTTCGCGCTGATCGAGAGCGACAGCTTTCTTGGCTTCCTTCGAAGCATCCTCAAGACGATTCAAATCGAAGTAAGCTTTTGCCAGCTGGTAGTGCGTCTTGCCGGAACTTGGAGCGATGGTTGATGCGCGAGCGAGCAGGGGGATTGCCTCCTCCGTGCGGCCGGACTTGGCCAGCAGCGCGCCCAGGTTTAAATAAGGCTGTTCATTCTGCACCGGCAGATTCTCGGTCAACTTCACCGCCGCCCGGTATGCGACGAGCGCTGCCTCGACTTCGTTCTTCGCTTCCAAACTCAATCCCAGATTATCTTCGGCTTTTACGTTGCCGGGTTCGCGCCGCAAAACTTCCTGAAAGGCGGCGATCGCGAGATCAAAGCGATTCTGCTGGTAGCGGACCCGTCCCAGATGGTAGCGAGCCTCGACATTTTCCGGGTTCAGCGCGAGAGATTCCTCCAGATAGCGGGCCGCATCGTCGTAATCGCCCAACAATACATAGTCCAGGGCGACGACCTTCAGATCGTCTGCCGTTGGATTGTGCAATCTAGCCGCGGCGGTGAATAGCTTCAGCGACTCTTTCGGCTGGTTCTGACGGAACCGTATATAGGCGAGCAGATACGCGGCATCATCGGACTGGGGATGTGTCGCCTGGTAGGTCTCGAGCGCGGCGGCGGCGGCTTCGAATTTTCCAAGATTCACCAGTGCCTTTCCCCGGTAGAGAGGGGCGGCGGTCTTGCCCGGTGTGTTCTGCTCACACTGCGCAAACGCGACGGCTGCATCTGCCCAGCGGTGCTGCTGAAATAACTGCATGGCTTGTTCGAACGAGGGCGATTGGGCGAACGCCGCGAGCACAAAAACTGCTGCCGCGGAGAAAATCAAAAACATGTTCGCTGTGGTCCTCATCATTGCAACCTGGTGAATCACGCGGCTCTATTTAGCTGAAGAGCTCGCTTCGGTTACGGTCAGAATCTGGTCCGGCGACACATCCTTTAGCACCTGTACGACGCCGCTCGGCCAACGAATCTCAACCTGTTTCACGACATTCGCTGAGCCCAGTCCGAAATGCGCTCGCTTGTCGCCTGATGACTGGTAGCTGCTGGCCGTAGTGACCGTAGCATACTGGTCGCCCGCCGCTGTTGTGATCTTGATTTGAGCCCCGATCCCATCCCTGTTGCTCTTGACCCCGACCAGCTTCAGAGTAATCCAATGATTATGAGTAGGCGTTTCATTGTGGAGTATCCATGCCGGTCCATTATTTTCGGTGACGACGACATCCGTCTTTCCGTCATTGTCGATGTCTCCAATCGCCATACCCCGCGCCGCCCATTTTTGCTGAAAAACTTTCCCGGACTGCTCCGAAACATCGATGAATTTGTTGCCCTTGTCATTCCACAGCAACAATGGTGATTCGCGATAACGCAAGTGCGGCTCGTTCGTCTGGATGGTATCCATAACGTGCGACTGGACGATAAACAGATCCTTCCATCCGTCGTTGTCATAGTCCATGAAACGGACACCCCATGCCGAGTGCAACAGACTGATCGCGCCTAAGCCCGTCGTCTGAGTCGAATAGTCGAAGGTTCCATCTCCCGCGTTTTTGTAGAGGGCGTATTTCTGGTTGGCCAGATCGGTGATGATCACGTCGGGCCAGCCGTCGTTGTTATAGTCCTCGAAGTCCACACCCATGCCTGCGAAGGTGGCGCCGCTCCCATCCAGTCCTACACCGGCGACCACTCCGACTTCTTCGAATGTACCGTCGCCCTTGTTGTGGAAGAGAAACTCCGGAATGGAATCGTTCGCCAGCAGGATATCCATCCAGCCGTCATGATCGTAATCAGCAATCGCCAAGCCCAGGCCCTTGCCGGGTTTGCCCATGCCCGCCTTCAGTGCCACCTCGGTGAACTTGCCATTCCCGTCATTGTGATAAAGCAAGACCGATGCAGGTTTGAAGAGATCAGGATGGCAATAGGAACGGAACCCTTCTTCGCGATGGCCACAATAGATATCGTCAAAATCCCACTCCATGTAGCGAGCGACAACCAGGTCGAGGCGTCCGTCGTTGTCATAGTCGACCCAAGCCGCGCTGGTGGCCCATCCTGAGCCCGCCACGCCTGCGCTGGCTGTCACGTCGGTGAATGTCCCATCGCCATTATTGTGATAGAGAGTGCTGTGTCCGTAGCCCGCGACAAAGAGATCGTCGTAGCCGTCGTTGTCGTAGTCGCCCACGGCGACACCGGTGGAGTAGCCAGTTCCCGCGACACCGGCCTTTTCGGTTACGTCTTCAAACGTACCATCCGCTTTTTGGTGGTAGAGGCGATTCCAATACTTCGGACCATCCTTCTGGGGAATCGTGCCCTTAGGAGTGGGATCGTCAATGCGCGCGCCATTCGCGAAGAAGATGTCGAGTCGGCCGTCGTTGTCATAGTCGAAGAGCGCGACGCCCGAACCCATTGTTTCCAGCAGATATTTTTTGGACGTCGGTGAGGCTTCCTGCTTGAAATGGACGCCTAGTTTTTGAGTTATGTCTACGAAGTTACCGGCAACGGGCGCGGAGTTCGTCTCCGATGCGCGGACTTGGCCCAAGCATTGACTGAAAGCGACGAATAGAAGAGCCAAACACGAAACCGCCCGCCTCGGAACCGAGCGCCGAATCCACCCTGCCACAGGGCAGTGGGACAGACGTTCTCTTCCGAAGCGGGCGGTCAATCTCACGATAGTGCCAGTGTAGTACGTCTTGCCGCCGCCTGACAGCCAGGCATGGCTCCGCTATGCTGGCACGCTAGAACTCGACTTTGAGTTGGAGCTGTATTCTGCGTGGGTATAGCAGATACCCTCCACCTCCAGTGGTTGAAAAGTTGCCGTAATTCACCTCTCCAAAGGCAGAATCAATTATGTTGAGATCGGCTGGCCTGTTCCAAACGTGTCGATTGAAGGCATTGAGGAAGTTAGCCTGGAAGAGGACATCACTTCCTTCCGTTATCTTCGTTCGCTTGAGCAAGTTGAAGTCTTCGCTCAGATAAGGCGCCATTCGAACCGCTCCGTCGACGCGCGCGATCGTTCCGAAAGCATAGGCCCCA